>ERZ1034723.364-NODE-364-length-25615-cov-5.479773_pt1 | contig 25615 bp, 28 predicted proteins | sample MGYA00520637_ERZ1034723 | MGnify/ENA primary metagenome ERZ1034723 (study PRJEB33766, sample SAMN09781719) | gut metagenome | biome: gut microbiome | host: Homo sapiens | place: Madagascar | study: EMG produced TPA metagenomics assembly of the PRJNA485056 data set... | reverse complement strand
TTCTGATTATTTTGCCGCCTCTTTGGAGGCCGCCGCATCTCTGGCTGAAGTGGCGGCTTCTGACGCTTTCGTCGTCGCAGTGGATGCAGAAGTGGCTGCTGATTTTTGTGACGCTGCAGCATTCGTTTCTGACGTTTTCGCCGCACCGGCACTGGTGGCCGCCGCGCTTTTTGAGGACTCTGCAGCGGCAGCACTTTTTGATGCTTCAGTGGCCTTTGTTGATGCCGTTCCTGCGCTGGAAGACGCCTCCTGAGCCGAAGTCGCGGCCTGTCCGGCTGACGTGCTGGCTGCACGCGCTGAGCCTGCAGCATCAGTCGCATGGGTTGCCGCCTCACGGGCAGATGTGCCGGCATCACTGGCTGACTTCTTCGCGGCTGCCGTGTTCTGTGCCACCGCGGACGCGTTACGCGTCACCTCTTCCACCATCAGTTCAAAACGGCGCAGAGCCTCCGGACGGGCATCATCCTCCGTCATGGCACCGAGAAAATCATTCAGCGTACCGGGTCGGGAATCTTCATACACGGTGATGGTCCCGGCATGTGACGGCGGGAATCCTTCCACCAACAGAATAACGCTGTACTGACCGTACTCAACGTCCATGCTGTAACGCCCGGCTTCATCCGGATTTTCTGAGGCCAGCGTGTTCACCACCACCGTGGTGCTGTTACGTTTTGCTTTCAGCTGGATTGTGCAGTTCTGTACCGGTTTTCCTGTGCCGTCTTTCAGTACACCTGAAATCTTTACTGCCATATTCACCCCACAAAAAAGCCCGCCTGAACCGGCGGGCTGTCATAACACTGTGTTACCTGGCTAATCAGAACTTATAACCGACACCCACGATGAAACCGTCAGTGCGCCAGTCGCCACTGCCGGAGCCTTCATAAGCAATATCAATGGCCACGGATTCGGTCGGGTTAAACTGCACGCCAGCTCCCCACGCCAGAGACGTGTTGCTGTGGCGACCGTCATCACTTCCGGTCAGCACGTCGTGCGTTTTCCCCTTGTTGTCAGTTACGCGGAGATAATCCCCGGAGAAAGTCGACACACGGCTGTAAGCCACACCCGCCATCGCATACGCGCTGAACCATTCATTCACGCGCACAGACGGCCCCGCCATTACGCTGAACCAGCGGTTACGAACGGAATCTTCATGCCAGCGAGTATCGCTGTAATGGGTCAGCTGGCGATTCTTGTCTCCTGCATAGCTGAATGACGTCACCAGCCCCAGCGTATCCGTAAACTCATAACGGTATTTCACGTTAATCCCGTTCAGATCATCACTGCCGGGAACGTTGGTCCGGGCATGAAGATACCCCGCGCTCAGCGTGGACTGATGTTCAGACGCCCATGCAGGCGCACCGGATACGGCCAGACAAATGGCTGCGGACAAAATGGCGGCACAAACTTTACGCATAATTACCTCTCGCTTTTCTGCAATAAAAAAGGCGTCATTCCTGACGCCATTTATTGGGGTTATAAATATTTCAACGAATACTGATGCCGGAAGCCGCTTTTTTGGTCACAATCACCGTACAGTCGGTGATATTGCCTGCCCCCTGATTGCCTTTCTGGAAAATCTTAAACTCCAGAGTGACGCTACCACCACCACTAGGCATATCAATAACTGCACTGTAACTACCGGGAATGGCCCCTTTAGTTTCTCTGGATGCGATTAATACGCCGTTTTTGCGAACTTCAAAACCATAACCCGTGTATCGCGTGCCTCCTGGGTTATTTCCGCTCCCCGGATCGTCATACGCTATACCGTTAAAAATAATGGGCGGAATAATAATCTGGCGGTCAAAGTTATGATCATCGCTGATGGTGACTGTAACCGTACCGTTTGGTGTTTCCGTGTTACCCCACGTACCGACTTTTTTCGGGAAGGCTTTTGATACAGCTTTAACGAAATCCCCTCTGACCTGGGTCGCCTCCAGCATGCCCTTAATCGTACAGTTTTCATTTACCGTGACATTGTTGAGCGTTCCTGAGTTCGCATTCACACTACCACTGATATCCGCATTTTTAGCGGTCAGCTTTCCGTCTGATGTCAGGGAAAATACCGGAGGACTGCCACCGCTGGTAATGGTGGGGGCTGTCAGGCGCTTCAGGAACACGTCGTTCATGAATATCTGGTTGCCCTGCGCCACAAACATCGGCGTTTCATTCCCGTTTGCCGGGTCAATAAACGCGATACGATTGGCGGCAACCAGAAACTGGCTCAGCTTGCCTTCCTCCGTGTCCTCCATGCTGAGGCCAATACCCGCGACATAATGTTTGCCGTCTTTGGTCTGCTCAATTTTGACGCCCCACATAGCATTCCATTTATCGTTAGCGTCCTTCCACTCTTTCGAAAACTCATCCAGTCTGCTGGCGTTATCCTCCGTCAGGTCGACTTTTTCCAGCAGCTCTTTACCGAGATGGGATTCGGTTATCTTGCCTTTGAAAAAATCCAGGTAACCTTCCGCATCATCGCTCGCCCGACCGACGGCCTCCACGAATGCCGATTTGCCAACGGTGTTCACACTGCGGATATAAAAGTAATAATCATGGCCCGGTTTGATATTGATACTGGCGGCTATCCAGTACAGCCCCGCGCCAAGGTAGAGCGCTGCGGTTTCAACCTGCCTGATATAGGTAATCCGCGTTTCCGAGAACCAGAACTCAAACTGTACCGTCGAATCATAAACCGCAAGATGCGGCGTGGCGGTTATCTGAAAATAGCCCGGCGTCAGCTCAATCCGCGACGGCGCTGCCGGGGCGGCAATCCGGAACGATACCGACGCCGGATCGCCCTGCTGTCCCCGGGCATTTACCGCCCGGACCGTCAGCGTGTAACGCCCCAGCGCCAGTTGCCTGAAGCGGTAAGTGGTTTCCGTCGTCCGGGCCGTGCTGACCAGCCGCTCACTGCCGTCATCGGCGGCCACGGTCAGGCGAAGCATAAAGCTCACGCCCTTCACCACCTTCGGCGTATCCCAGCGCGCCAGCACCTGGTATTCCCCGCTGTCTGCGGTGACTTCGGCGGTCAGGTGCTGCACCGCTGGCGGCGTGACACCATTCACCGTGCCGCTCTGGTCGCCGTCAAAGTGCGCCCCGTTATCCACGATGGCTTCTTTTTCCGGTACATGCTGCACGGCGGTGATGGCATACGTGCCGTCGTCGTTCTCACGGATACTCACGCAGCGGAACAGGCGCTGGCGCAGCGTCGGCAGCTTCAGCCCCCACACGCTGTATTCAGCAACGCCGTCAGGAACACGGCTCACTTTCACCTTCACGCCGTCGGTGACGGACTGAACCTCCACGCTGACCGGATTGCCACTTCCGTCAACCAGGCTTATCAGCGTGGTACCGGAGGATGGCAGCGTGATTTCACGGTCGAGCGTCAGCGTCCGGGTCTGGCTGTTTACCGCCAGCACGCGACCACCGGTGCTGATACCGGCATAGTCATCATCGCAGATTTCAATGACATCGCCCGGTACATGGCGAAGCCCTTCAGCACCCACGCTGAAGTCCACGGTCTGCGTTTCCAGCAGTTCCGTTTTAATCAGCCACAGCCCGGCGCGGTGCGCCTGCCCCCGGCTGGTACAGCCAAAGGCATCCATCTTCGTGACGTTACGACCGTAACGGGCAATGGCCTGCGCATCTTCAACAAGCTCTGTCGCCGTCTCCCAGCCGTTATCCGGGTCAATCCAGTTCACCTCAACGGCATTATGGCGGTCCTTCAGGGCGCTGAAACTGTAGCGGAACGGCGCGCCATCATCCGGCATCACCACATTACTGCGGTTATAGGTCCACACCTTATCTGATGGTCGGTCCTGCACGAACGTCAGCGTCTGCCCGTTCCATACCGGCATACAGCGCATCGCCGAGCAGAAATCACTGAGCACATCCCACGCCTTACGCTGCGTGGTCAGGTAGGCATTACAGGTGATGCGCGGCTCCGTGCCGCCAAAACCGTCCGGCACTGACTGGTCGCAGTACTGGCCGATGACATACAGCGCCCATTTATCCACATCCGCCGCACCAAGACGTTTCCCCATGCCGTAGCGCGGATGGGTCAGCATATCCCACAGACACCAGGCCATGTTGTTGCTGTATGCCGGTTTAAACGTTCCGTCCCAGATACCGCTGTATTGCCGCGTCTGCGGGTTATAGTTCGACGGCACCTGCAGAATGCGCCCGCGCAGATGATAATTACGGCTCACCTGCTGGCTGCCGAACTGCTCCGAATCCACCTGCACGCCGACCAGTGCCGTGTTCGGGTAGCCCTGTTTCACATCGATGATTTCGGTGTATGACGACCAGAGCGTTTTGTTCTGCAGCTGGTCTGTGGTGCTGTCCGGCGTCATCCTGCGCATCCGGATATTAAACGGGCGCGGCGGCAGGCTACCCACCACCACCGAGGCCAGATACTGCGAGGTGGTTTTGCCCTTAATGGTGATGTCTTTTTCCGTCACCCAGCCACCGTTACGTTGTATCTGAACCAGCAGACGGACTTCCGACGGATTCCTGTCACCCTTTGAGGTGGTTTCCACCAGTGCCTGTACACCGAAGGTAAAGCGCAGACGGTCGATGTTTGCAGACGTAATGGTGCGGGTGATCGGCGTGTCATATTTCACTTCCGTACCCAGCACCGTCTCGGAGCCGGAGGATTCAAACCCCTCCGGCGGTGTCTGCTCCTGCTCACCGGCACGGAACACCACCGTGACACCGGAGATGTTGGTATTCCCCTCAGTGTCCAGCACCGGCGTACTGTTCAGCAGCACGCTTTTTAATCCATCCACCGGACCTTCAACCGGCCCTTCGCTGATGGCATCGATCACACTCAGCAACTGCGTGGACTTCAGGTTGTCCTTCGCTTCGCGCGGGGTATGCCCCTTACTGCTTCCTTTACCCATTCCTCACGCTCCATAAATGACAAAACCGCCCGCAGGCGGTTTCACATAAAACATTTTGCATCAGCGACCAATCACCACAACCTGACCACCGTCCCCTTCGTCTGCCGTGCTGATCTCCTGAGAAACCACGCGTGACCCCACGCGCATTTCCCCGTACAGAACAGGCAGAACATTGCCCTGGGCAACCATGTTATCCAGTGAGGAGAAATAGGTGTTCTGCTTACCGTTATCCGTTGTCTGTGTACGGGGAGTTCTGGCTTTCGGTGCCAGCATCTGCGCCACACCACCGAGCACCATACTGGCACCGAGAGAAAACAGGATGCCGGTCATACCACCGGCCCCAATGGCTGCCCCCCATGCTGCAAGGGTGGCTCCGGCGGTAAAGAATGATCCGGCAATGGCGGCAGCCCCCAGGACAATCTGGAATACGCCACCTGACTTGGCCCCGGCGACTCTGGGAACAATATGAATCACAGCGCCATCAGGCAGAGTCTCATGTAACTGCGCCGTTAACCCGGACGTGCTGACGTCCCGCCCGGCAATCCGTACCTGATACCAGCCGTCGCTCAGTTTCTGACGAAACGCCGGGAGCTGTGTGGCCAGTGCCCGGATGGCTTCAGCCCCCGTTTTCACACGAAGGTCGATGCGGCGACCAAATCGTTGTAAATCCCCGTAAAGGCAGATGCGCGCCATGCCCGGTGACGCCAGAGGGAGTGTGTGCGTCGCTGCCATTTGTCGGTGTACCTCTCTCGTTTGCTCAGTTGTTCAGGAATATGGTGCAGCAGCTCGCCGTCGCCGCAGTAAATTGCGGCGTGATTCGGCACCGATGAACCAAAACAGCACAGCAGCACATCGCCCGGCTGTGCCGCTGACAACGGCACCTGATACAGCCCCGTCGCCTCCAGATTATCCAGATAGAGATTCTGGCCGTTACGCCACCAGTCATCCTCACGATGAAAGTCCGGCATCTCAATCCCCGCCAGATGATAAGCATCCCGGAACAGTGTGTAACAGTCCGTCACACCGTGCTCAAAGCGCCGCCCGGTGAGATGCGGCACACAGCGGAACTTATGAATCGTCCCCCGGCAGACCAGCCACCACGGCAAATCACTCTGCACCTGCAGCCGCCGGTCGGCCTCACTCAGCCAGGGCAGACCACCGGGGTGGCTGTGGACCAGCGCCACAATCTCACCCTGCATTTCTGCCTGCAGCCAGTCTTCCGGCGACATACGGAAATACGCCTCCGGCTCACCGGAGATATTCACGCAGGGGAAATATCTTTCCCCCTCCGGCGTGCTTACCACGAAGCCGCACGACTCCGCTGGCGCACATCGCCGGGCGTGCGCCAGAATCGCTGATTCTGTCTGTGTCATGGGATTTACTGCGAAAGTTTGTTAATGGAAAGGAAGCCGCCAAAGTTGCCGACGTTATTGCGGAACTTACAACCGCTCAGGCATTTGCTGCATTTATCCTTCGTGATATCGGACGTTGGCTGGTCATATTCATCCGCGACAGCCGGACCGCTATAACCGCACTCGTCACCGCGATAGGTCCAGGTGCAGGTGTTGGCCAGCATGATACGTCCCGGAAAAACAGCGCCATCCGTTTCCGTCGGCGTGGACAGTACAAAGGAGGCACTCACCGCGCTCAGTTCGCTGCACTGCTCAATGCGCCAGCGGCTGATCACCTCCTGCTCCGGATCGGCATAACTGTTTCCGTTGACGAAGTTCACCGCATCCAGAAAACGGGCGTAAACCTTACGCCGGACCACCGTTCCGCCGACCAGACTCTGCATATCTTCCGCCATCCCGGTGACCATACCGTACAGGTTAGAAACCGTCAGCGTGGGGCGCGTACTGGTGCCTTTGCCATTCAGTTCAAAACCGCTCCCCTGAATGGGATACGGCTGATACTGTCGCCCCTGCCAGGTGACCGGCTCACCTTTTTCGTTCTGCTCATTACAGAAAAAATAACGTTCTCCACCGACCTCTGTCAGGTCGATTTCCCAGAGCACCACGCTGGCCGACTGCTCCGCACGGGTGCATTCATTCAGTGTTTCCTGCCGGATATCCTGCATCAGTTCACCACCTGTTCAAACTCTGCGCTGAACTCAACACGCAGCATACTGACCCGCGACGACCATTTTGCGCAGGTCACCTTTATCTGCCGCCACTCATAAGGCGGCGTCCACAGAAAGGATTTCCAGCCCCCGTGCTCTTCCAGAAACGACTCCAGTACCGTGGCCTCCTCACGGGGGACAGAAAGCGTCACGCTGTACGTTTTCAGGTTGGCATTCAGCCCGGCAGGCGCTCGCTGAGAATAGCCATCACCAAAGCGCACCTTTCTTACAGAAGGGACCGAAGCCACATCCATACCGGGTTTCACTTTCCAGCGGAAGGTCTTCATCGTCCACCTCCGGAGAACAGGCCACCATCACGCATCTGTGTCTGAATTTCATCACGGGCACCCTTGCGGGCCATGTCATACACCGCCTTCAGAGCAGCCGGACCTATCTGCCCGTTCGTGCCGTCGTTGTTAATCACCACATGGTTATTCTGCTCAAACGTCCCGGACGCCTGCGACCGGCTGTCTGCCATGCTGCCCGGTGTACCGACATAACCGCCGGTGGCATAGCCGCGCATCAGCCGGTAAAGATTCCCCACGCCAATCCGGCTGGTTGCCTCCTTCGTGAAGACAAACTCACCACGGTGAACAATCCCCGCTGGCTCATATTTGCCGCCGGTTCCCGTAAATCCTCCGGTTGCAAAATGGAATTTCGCCGCAGCGGCCTGAATGGCTGTACCGCCTGACGCGGATGCGCCGCCACCAACAGCCCCGCCAATGGCGCTGCCGATACTCCCGACAATCCCCACCATTGCCTGCTTAAGCAGAATTTCTGTCATCATGGACAGCACGGAACGGGTGAAGCTGCGCCAGTTCTGCTCACTGCCGGTCAGCATCGCTGCCATATTCTGTGCAATACCATCAAAGGTCTGCGTGGCTGCACTTTTTACCTGCGACATACTGTCCGTGGCGCTCTCTTCCCACTCACTCCAGCCGGACTTCAGGCCTGCCATCCAGCTCCCGCGAAGCTGGTCTTCAGCCGCCCAGGTCTTTTTCTGCTCTGACATGACGTTATTCAGCGCCAGCGGATTATCGCCATACTGTTCCTTCAGGCGCTGTTCCGTGGCTTCCCGTTCTGCCTGCCGGTCAGTCAGCCCCCGGCTTTTCGCATCAATGGCGGCCCGTTTTGCCCGTTGCTGCTGTGCGAATTTATCCGCCTGCTGCGCCAGCGCGTTCAGGCGCTCCTGATACGTAACCTTGTCGCCAAGTGCAGCCAGCTGGCGTTTGTACTCCAGCGTCTCATCTTTATGCGCCAGCAGGGATTTCTCCTGTGCGGATAGCTGGCGACGTTGTGCCGCCTCCTCCAGTACCGCGAACTGACTTTCTGCCTTCCACAAATCCCGGCGCTGCTGGCTGATTTTCTCATTTGCTCCGGCATGCTTCTCCAGCGTCCGGAGTTCTGCCTGAAGCGTCAGCAGGGCAGCATGAGCACTGTCTTCCTGACGATCGCCCGCAGACACCTTCACGCCGGACTGTTTCGGCTTTTTCAGCGTCGCTTCATAATCCTTTTTCGCCGCCGCCATCAGCGTGTTGTAATCCGCCTGCAGGATTTTCCCGTCTTTCAGTGCCTTGTTCAGTTCTTCCTGACGGGCGGTATATTTCTCCAGCGGCGTCTGCAGCCGTTCGTAAGCCTTCTGCGCCTCTTCGGTATATTTCAGCCGTGACGCTTCGGTATCGCTCTGCTGCTGCGCATTTTTGTCCTGTTGAGTCTGCTGCTCAGCCTTCTTTCGGGCGGCTTCAAGCGCAAGACGGGCCTTTTCACGATCATCCCAGTAACGCGCCCGCGCTTCATCGTTAACAAAATAATCATCCTTGCGCAGATTCCAGATGTCGTCTGCTTTCTTAAACGCAGCCTCTGCCTTAATCAGCATCTCCTGCGCGGTATCAGGACGACCAATATCCAGCACCGCATCCCACATGGATTTGAAGGCCCGCGCAGTCCTGTCTGCCCAGGTCTCCAGCGTGCCCATGTTCTCTTTCAGGCGGCGGGTCTGGTCATCAAACCCTTTCGTTGCGGCCTCGTTCGCCGCCTGCAATGCCCCGGCTTCATCGCCGGAACGCTGCAACTGAGCAACATACGCAATCTGCTCCGCCGTCACGTTATGGAACTGGCGTGCCATCGCCGTCAGCCCCGACGTCGGGTCTGTGGTCAGCTTCCCGAAGGCTTCAGCGACCTTGTCCACCTCCACGCCGGATGCAGAGGAGAAACGCGCCACACTCTGGCTGATGGACGCAATCTGAGCCTCACCGCTTACCCCCGCCTTAACCAGTGCGCTGAGTGACTCGCTGGTCTGGTTAAACGTCAGCCCTGCCGCCTGCCCGGCTCTGGACAGGACCAGCATACGATCTGCCGTCAGCCCCGACTGATTGCCGGAAAGGACCAGCGTTTTGTTGAAATCGGACAAGGTTGAGTTGCCCTGATACCAGGCATACGCCAGCGCACCGGTCGCCACCGCCAGCGAGGTGGCCCCCACCATCGGCAGGGTGATCGCACCGGCAATCCCCCTGAACATGGGGATCATCCCGCCGAAGGAGTCCTTAACCTGACCACCCTGTTGCAGCAGGATCAGCCACGGACTTTGCCCGCCTGCAAGCTGCGTGGCCACGTCGGTGAACTGTGCAGGCAGCATACGCATGGCGGCTTTATACTGCCCGACGGAAATCCCCGCTTTCTGTGCAGCCAGCGCCTGTCGGCTCAGCGACTGTTCAACGACTGCCGCTGTTTTTTTCGCATCACTTTCCGTACCGGAAAAATGACGCCTGACTCTGGCCATCTGCTCGTCAAATCTGGCCGCATCCAGACTCAAATCAACGACCAGATCGCCTACCGGTTCAGCCATACCGGACTCCTCCTGCGATCCCTTCTGATACTGTCATCAGCATTACGTCATCCTCCGTCATGTCCGCCACATCCGGGGAAGTAGGGATAACTTCATTCCCGTCCGGGCCAAAGCGGACACCTCCGGCAAGCCCTGCCGCTTTCTGCATCAGCACATCATCTTCAGGCTCTTCGTCAGCCTCGCGCCGGTTCAGCAGACTGAAATCCAGCGGATGCATATCCGGATCGCTGAAAAACAGGCTGAGCACGGTGTACGTCAGCCCGGAAAAGTGCATATCCAGCAGAACATCATGAAAATAATGGGTACTGTAAAAGCGGTGCCAGTCGGCATACTCCGTGGATGACATCCCGGCAAGCATGGCACGCCAGTCGGGTCGCCCCATCTCACGCGCCAGTTTCAGGGCAAAACTCAGCTCACCGTCGAACACTTTCCCGCAGAAACAGGCTCTGCGGGCCCGGCGACCTCTGTCTGTTCAGGGGCATTATTCACAACAAACTCATACATACCAGACAGCCGGTACACCACGTTTTCAGCATGAGAAATTGCCTCCGTGGGCCAGGTGGTAAGCACTTCCTGCTCAATCTGTTTAACGGCTTCATTCATGGACGGCATCTGCGTCTTCTGCGGATGGTTATGCCACAGGGACATCGCCACCAGAAACGCGCCGGTTCTGATGGCGTCTTCCACAGTAAACTTCCGGTTGCTGTCTGACTCCGCCTGTTCTGCCTGCCGTTTCATCAGGGCGAGATGCTCAATACGCTGCAGGGCTGACAGTTCAGAAAGCGTGACGGTCACGCCGTTATGTTCAAATGATTCGGTTTTCAGGAACATCGCTGACTCTCCGGATTAACTGTCGGTGACAGTGATTTCTGCAACCGCAGCAAGTTCACCATTACCGGATACAACCGGAATGTTGACCTTACCTGCAGCAACGCCTTTCACGGTGATGGTCATACCACTGACCGACACGGTGGCTTTTGTTTTATCCGCTGACACCGCACGGAAGCTCTTGTCAGTTGCGCCCTCCGGCTGGAATGCTACGGTCAGCGTGGTGCTCTGCCCTTTCACCACCGAGGAGCTGGCAGGCGTCACAGTCATACCGGTTGCCGCCGTCACCGTACTGCGATCTTCTGCCATTGACGGACGGCCCACATTGGTGACCTTCACCGTACGGGTGATCACTTCCTTCGCCGTCACCGCCTTACCGATACTGCTGACCCAGCCACGGAACACATCGACCGTGCCGTTCGGGAAGCGGATTTTATAGGCACGGGTATCACCTTCATTAAACCACGCCAGCAGCGCCTGCTGCCCCTGCTCTCCGGGCATCCACGCCAGCGTGAAGCTGGTATCTCCGGCGGATTTCTGCCCCTGCCCGGTCGCGGTCCAGTCCGCATCTTCATCATCGAGATAACTGTCGTCATAGGACTCAGCGGTCAGTTCGCCGGGCGTCAGGTCTTTAACTTTAGCCAGACGCGACCAGTCAACGTCTGAAAGCGGGTTCGCATAAGGGTCGCCGCTCCCGTTATAAACCCACAGGGTGGTTCCGGCACCTTTCACCGGTATTGCTGGATTTGGTACAGGCATATCGTCCTCACATTTCATAGGTAATGACATAAGTCAGATCGGCAGAACTCCACAGGCCCGCATCATCGTCGCGCCGGTAGTCATAGCCACTGGCCACCATACTGGTGATCAAATCTGACAGTGCCGGGATATCGCTCATCACCGGATAAATCCGGGACTCCATCCACGCATCCAGCTCTGAATCCGGCACCTGAGCAGGCAGGAAAACTTCGATATGCAGTTCCGCCTGCCAGGTATCGCTGTCCAGCTCTTCGCCCGTGTATTCAGCGCCGGTGAGATAAACGGCAACTGCCGGAAAATCCGCCTCATCAAAAACAGCGGGGCGACCATCAAAAAACGTCGCCCCGGTGTCATGCTTCTCCAGTGCATCCAGTACGGCTGCACGGAGTTCAGTATGTTTCATCGCTTTATTACCATCCTCAGTTGATGCTGCAGCGCATAGCCCAGCTCTTTCGGAAGACGCTCACGCCGTATCCGCTCAATATTCTGTTTAAACGCCGTGGTCAGCGGCACCGCCATCGGGATTTTCACCACATCAATGGGGTAACGGTTTTTCCCGGCCACACGCTGCATGACATGCCAGCGGCCATTTTTCAGTTGCTGAATAAACGCGCCGGGAATACGACGGTTTCCCACCACAAGCACGCTGCCGCCACCTTTCAGGGCTGAACACTGCCCCTTTTTACGACGCCTGCGTCGGGACAGGACAATCCGCGCGTTACCCAGCTTTATTACGGGCAAATCCCCCCGGTTAACCTTGATTCTGGCCTGCGGATTTTTGACCGTGGCCCTTTTCAGCCTGGCCCTTTCCTTTACCAGTTTCCGGCGTACCTTTGTCTCACGGGCAACCTGTGACGCCGACTGCGATATCGCGGATGAAGCAACGCGGTTAATGGCCATTGCGGCGGCACCAGGCACCGCCGTTTTGCTGATACGGCTGAGGTTTTCAATGGCCTGCTCAAGACCTTTTATGGCCATACATCCCCCTTTCAGCGGCGACGGTTAACGGCAGGCGGTACGCCCCGCCCAAGCCAGAGATGACAGCTTCCACCATCATCCGGCGAAACCCGGTCTATCCAGAAGTTTTCCTCACCGATGGTCAGCGTGTCTCCACGCCGCAGCTGCCGCACATCATCAGTCCGGACAAACAGGGACGGGCTGGAGCCTTCAACGCGCACGCCCTGTCCGGCATAGCTGATATTTTCAGGGTCATCAAAAACACCACGTATTACTGCGCCGGACTGCTCACCGGATGTCATGGTGGCTGACGTTCCCATGTACCCGCGTATCGTTTCATCGGCGCGGACAATGGCAGCATCGAACAGGTTATCGAAATCAGCCACAGCGCCTCCCGTTATTGCATTCTGGCCAGGCCGCGCTCTATCATTTCGGCTGCCACACCGGCAGAGACACGGAACGCCGTTCCCGGCAGCACAAATGCCACAGCCTCATCCCGCGTGGCGTGAAGTGCATCAGTATGCAGCGTCACCAGTGCCACAACCGTGACCAGATCAGCCGTATCAGTCACGGTATCCGGCTGCGCTGATACAACCTCATTTTCATGTCCGGTCAGCGCATTTTCCGGGCTGACAGATGTGTCCTGACCAGCAGCGTCATCCGTGTCATCAAGCTCCTCTTCCAGCTCTGCCACACGGAGTGCCAGTTCTTCTTTCGTCCCCGTCAGGCTGACATCACGGTTCAGTTGCTCACCCAGCACCTGAAGACGGGCAATCAGTTCATCTTTCGTCATGGACTCCTCCACAGAGAGAAAATGGCCCCGAAGGGCCATGATTACGCCAGTTGTACGGACACGAACGCATCAGGGTCAGCCAGCAGCATCAGCGGTGCTGACTGAATCATGGTGAACTCACGCGCCGGATCGCCGGTGGTCACCCAGTTTTTCGGGTAGCGGGCAGAGGCGTTAATACCTTCGCGCTGTGCGTCCGCATCCTGAATGCAGCCATAGGTGCGCAGACCGCGTGCCTGAGTGTTCCCCAGCACCATCGTGTTGTCCGGCAGGAAGTTCTTTTTGACGTCGTTTTCCACGTACTGTCCGGAATACACGACGATCGCCGTATCGCCATACATCCCCTTATAGGACACCGCTTCGCCCAGGTCTTTTACCGCTGTCTCCAGCTCGGAATTAGAGCCGCGACGGGTATCCAGCTTCTCCTTGACGGCTTTGAAGGAACGGAACAGCGCCCAGCCTTTCGGATCAAACACGATGATATTCACCACACCGCTGGCGTTCAGCGCGTAGGCTTCGATATCGTCGGTCGGGTCATACGTGGACTTGTCACGCTTGCTCCACTCCGTACCGCCGGACTGCGTGATGTTGTTCGCCACACTGCGGCCCATATCCACTTCAACCGGATCGAAGGCTTCACCGGTCATGGTATATTTGCCCTTAAGCACGGCAGAAACGGCCTGCATCTCTTCGACCTGAGCAATGGCCAGCTCTTCGTCTCGCATGTTCTGCAGGATGATGCGACGGCGGCGGTAAGCCGGGTCCGCCAGATTCTGTGGATCTTCATCCGGCAGGCGACGCAGGGTCATCTGCGGATTCACCTCATGCTTCGGCTTGACATATCCCGGTGTAAATTCAGAGGTGGAGCCGCCACGGGAGCGGATAACCTCACCGGAAACAATCGGCGAAACGTACAGCGCCATGTTTACCAGTCCCGGAATTTGTGAGAGATAGACTTTCTCCGTGGTGAAGGGATAGCTCTCACGGAAAAAGAGACGCAGAAACAGCGGATCAAACTTAAATTTCTTCTCATTTGCCGCCAGCAGCTGGGCGGTTGTGTACATCGACATAAAAAAATCCCGTAAAAAAAGCCGCACAGGCGGCCTTTAGTGATGAAGGGTAAGGTTAAACGATGCTGATTGCCGTTCCGGCAAACGCGGTCCGTTTTTTCGTCTCGTCGCTGGCAGCCTCCGGCCAGAGCACATCCTCATAACGGAACGTGCCGGACTTGTAGAACGTCAGCGTGGTGCTGGTCTGGTCAGCAGCAACCGCCAGAATGCCAACGGCAGCACCGTCGGTGGTGCCATCCCACACAACCAGCTTACGGGTGGAGGTGTCCAGCATCAGCGGGGTCATTGTAGGCGCTTTCGCACTCAATCCGCCGGGCGCGGTTGCCGTATGTGCCGGGTCACTGTTGCCCAGCGGCTGGTAATGGGTAAAGGTTTCTTTGCTCGTCATAAACATCCCTTACACTGGTGTGTTCAGCAAATCGTTAACGGCATCAGATGCCGGGTTACCTGCAGCCAGCGGTGCCGGTGCCCCCTGCATCAGACGATCCAGCGCAGTGTCACTGCGCGCCTGTGCACTCTGTGGTGCAGCTGCCAGAATGCGGCGGGCCGTTTCCACGGTCATACCGGGGGTTTCGGCCAGCACGCGTGCCTGTTCTTCGCGTCCGTGAGCCTCCTCACAGTTGAGGATCCCCATAATGCGACTGTTTTCTGCCGCAACCGCTGCGGTGATCTGCGCGTTCACGTCCGGCTGCGCCGCGCTGGCGTTCTCGCCCTCCGTCGCTTGCACCACGCCAGTAACGTCAGCCTGCGAAGCAGTGGCTGAAACAGTTGTTGATTGAGTCTCTTTGGTCATTCGCCCTCCTGAGAGACGGGATTTACGTGCATCCAGTGCATCACGCATGACGGTGATCGCATCGGTACTGTTAACAAGTTCATCAGCCAGTCCGGCATCAATGGCCTCCTGACCGCTGTACACTGCAGCCTCGGTATCCAGCACAGCCTGCACGGACAGGCCGGTATATGCCGACACCTTCTGTGCAAACATCCGGCGGGTTGCATCCATCCGGGACTGCAATGTTTCCCGGACATCATCCGGTAGATGGCTGTAGGGGTTGCCATCCACCTTATGGCTACCGCTGTAAATCAGCGTGATTTCCACGCCCTGTTTCTCCAGCGCAGCGCCGTAATTACTGTGAGCCATCATGACGCCGATGGAGCCTGTCCGGGCGGTCTGCGTGACCAGACGCCGGGAGGAGGCACTGGCAAGCAGCTGACCTGCGCTGCAGTTCATGTCATTGGCCAGCGCCCATACCGGCTTTATGTCACGCACACGGGCGATGATGTCAGCGCAGTCAAATGCCCCTGCCACCATCCCGCCTGGCGTATCCATATCGAGCAGAATGCCGTCCACCATCGGGTCGCTGGCAGCCTGTTGCAGACGGGCGATAATGCCGTTGTAACCGGTCATCCCCGAATACGGCTGCAGCGCCCGCGTCCGGCTGACCAGCGTGCCGGACACCGGCAGCACGGCGATGCCGTTCATGACCTGATAACTGCGGGCCTGTCGTGGTCCGTCATCATCAACGGATAACGCCAGCGCCGCGGGTGCCTCTCCGGCAGTCAGGCTGTCGCCGGATACCGCATCCGTCAGGCGGCTGATCCCAAGCTGGCCTGCAAGCGCACAAAAGAAAACCCGCGCATAGGCGGGTTCAAGCATCAGCGGCTCATTAAAGGCCATACTGGCAATATGCGGGAGATTACGCAGCTCTGCTGTCACTCTTCTCCTCCTCTGTTGATTGTCGCAGCCCGGATTCAAATGCCGCAGCCGCCCAGGCGGGCGGTTTAAGACCGGCTGCACGGCGCTCCATCGTTTCACGGACCTGCTGGGCAAAAATTTCCTGATAGTCGTCACCGCGTTTTGCGCACTCTTTCTCGTAGGTACTCAGTCCGGCTTCTATCAGCATCACCGCTTCCTGTACTTCTTTCAGACCATCGATGGCCATACGACCGGAGCCTATCCAGTCGCAGTTCCCCCAGGCACTTCGGGCTTCCTGAAAACTGAAGCGCGCTTTTGGAGGTAACGTCACCACGCGGCGAACGATGGCCTCTTCCAGCCAGCACAGAAACATCTGGCTCGCCTGACGGGATGCGACGAATTTTCGCCGCCCCATAAAGTACGCCCACGACTCGTTCGCACTGGCCCGTGCCGTGGAGTAGCTCATCTGGGCGTAATTCCGGGAAAGCTGCTCATACGAGACACCCAGCCCGGCAGCGATATACCGCAGCAGTGACTGCTCAAAAACGGAGTAGCCATTATCCGTGTCCTGAGCCGTCTGCAGGTTCAGTGAGTCACCCGGCATCAGGTGAGGCACTTTTGCGCCTCCCAGCCGGACCGGTGCTGCGGCGTAATACGCGGCAATTTCACCAATCCAGCCGGTCAGCTTGTCCCGCTGCTCCTGACTATTCGCGCCAAGAATAAAATCCATCGCTGACTGCGTATCCAGCTCACTTTCAATGGTGGCGGCATACATCGCCTTCACAATGGCACTCTGCAGCTGCGTGTTCTGCAGCGTGTCGAGCATCTTCATCTGCTCCATCACGCTGTAAAACACATTTGCACCGCGGGTCTGCCCGTCCTCCACGGGTTCAAAGACGTGAATGAACGAGGCACGACCGCCGGGTAACTCACGGGGTATCCATGTCCATTTCTGCGGCATCCAGCCAGGATAGCCGTCCTCGCTGACGTAATATCCCAGCGCCGCACCGCTGTCATTAAGCTGCACACCGGCACGGCAGTTCCGGCTGTCGCCGGTATTGTTCGGGTTGCTGATGCGCTTCGGGCTGACCATCCGGAACTGTGTCCGGAAAAGCCGCGACGAACTGGTATCCCAGGTGGCCTGAACGAACAGTTCACCGTTAAAGGCGTGCATGGCCACACCTTCCCGAATCATCATGGTAAACGTGCGTTTTCGCTCAACGTCAATGCAGCAGCAGTCATCCTCGGCAAACTCTTTCCATGCCGCTTCAACCTCGCGGGAAAAGGCACGGGCTTCTTCCTCCCCGATGCCCAGATAGCGCCAGCTTGGGCGATGACTGAGCCGGAAAAAAGACCCGACGATATGATCCTGATGCAGCTGGATGGCGTTGGCGGCATAGCCGTTATTGCGTACCAGATCGTCTGCGCGGGCATTGCCACGGGTAAAGTTGGGCAGCAGGGCTGCATCCACACTTTCACTCGGTGGGTTCCACGCCCGCAACTGCCCACCAAATCCGCTGCCACCGCCGTGATAACCGGCATATTCACGCAGCGATGTCATGCCGTCCGGCCCCAGAAGGGTGGGAATGGTGGACGTTTTCATACATAAAATCCTGCAGGTCCCCTGCGTCGCTGTGTCATGCCGGTCTGCACTTCCAGCTCCGCAATGTATTTTTTCAGGTCAGACACGGAAGTGGCCGTAAACTCCACCCTTCGTCCGTCTTTCTGTACCGTTGCCACCCGTTTTCCTGTCATCAGGTCATGCAGTGCCGCACGGGCAGCGGCAAGTTCTTCCTGTCGCGTCATTCATCCTCTCCGGATAAGGCACGGGCGTAATCTGCCAGTGTTTTCTTGTTGGTTGCTGCACCATCCTCTTCCTGCAGGCTCGCCAGCAGTGCACTGAGATCCAGCTGCCAGCGGGAAATACTGATGCGCAGCGCCGCCAGCGCATAAACGAAGCAGTCGAGCGCCTCATTGCGTCGCTTTTTGCTGTCCCACAGTATTTTTTTCCTGCCATCCACCCATTTTTCGACCTGCTCTTCAGCAGTCAGTTGCTGCGCTTCGGTCAGATCAAAAATATCCGGGTTATTCGGGAAGTGAACGGCACCGGGAAGCGGTTCATCCCCTCCCGGCGTCAGTGTGAAGCGGTTATAAATCTGCTCTTTCGCGGTATCCGTACCGATTTCGGTAAGGTAAACCCCGTTTTTGTTTCGCTTACGTGGCATGCTGGCCACCGGCTTTCCGTAGACGGATGCCCCTTTAATGGGGATCACCCGGAACAGCCCATGTTTTTTCGAGCGTTCATACACGATGGTCGGGTCAATCCCGCCAATATCCCAGCAGATACGGGATATCGACATTTCTGCACCATTCCGGCGGGTATAGGTTTTATTGATGGCCTCATCCACACGCAGCAGCGTCTGTTCATCGTCGTGGCGGCCCATAATAATCTGCCGGTCAATCAGCCAGCTTTCCTCACCCGGTCCCCATCCCCATACGCGCATTTCGTAGCGGTCCAGCTGGGAGTCGATACCGGCGGTCAGGTAAGCCACACGGTCAGGAACGGGCGCTGAATAATGCTCTTTCCGCTCTGCCATCACTTCAGCATCCGGACGTTCGCCGATTTTCGCTTCCCACGTCTCACCGAGCGTGGTGTTCACGAAGGTTTTACGTTTTCCCGTATCCCCTTTCGTTTTCATCCAGTCTTTGACAATCTGCACCCAGGTGGAGAACGGGCTGTACGCTGTCCAGATGTGAAAGGTCACACTGTCAGGCGGCTCAATCTCTTCACCGGATGACGAAAACCAGAGAATGCCATCACGGGTCCAGATCCCGGTCTTTTCGCAGATATAACGGGCATCAGTAAAGTCCAGCTCCTGCTGGCGGATGACGCAGGCATTATGCTCGCAGAGATAAAACACGCTGGAGGGATCATCCGGCGTCCATTTGAGGCCAAACGGCGTCTCTTTGTCGCCAAATTTAAGGTACTGTTCCTCCCCGCAGTGCGGGCAGGCAACATGAAAACGCATAAAATGCGGGGATTCACTGGCTGCACGCTCAATCTGACAGGTGCCTCTCACTTTGGGCGTGGAGCCACGGATGGACTTTGGCCAGACCGAGCCTTCAATACGCTTGTCACCCAGGAACGTCGGAGAGCCTTCCTGTTCAATATCATCATCAAAGGCAGCAAGTTCATCATAACCCGCCACATCCACTGACTTTTCACGGTAGTTTTTTGCCGCTTTACCGCCCAGGCACCAGAAACCACGCCCATTGGTGAAACGCTTCATGGTGAGCGTGTTATCCCGGTGCTTTTTGCCATACCACGGGGCCAGCGCCAGCAGCGACGGAATATCGCGGATGGTCGGCTCAACGTGGGTTTTCATAAAGTTCTCGGCATCACCATCCGTCGGCAACCAGATAAGGGTGTTGCGCTGCTTATGCTCTATGAAGTAGGCATAAACACCCAACAGCATTTTGGAATAACCGACACGGGCAGACTTCACCACATTCACCTCGCGGATGTAGTCGCTGCCCATCGCATTCATGATGGCCCGCTGAAAGGGCAGTGTTTCCCAGCGCCCTTCCTGGTATGCGGATTCTTTCGGGAGATAGTAATTAGCATCCGCCCATTCAACGGCGGTCTGTGGCTCCGGCCTGAACAGTGAGCGAAGCCCGGCGCGGACAAAATGCCGTAGCCTGTTAACCTGACTGTTCGATATATTCACTCAGCAACCCCGGTATCAGTTCATCCAGCGCGGCTGCTTTGTTCATGGCTTTGATGATATCCCGTTTCAGGAAATCAACATGTCGGTTTTCCAGTTCCGGAAAACGCCGCTGCACCGACAGGGGGATCCCGTCGAGAATACTGGCAATTTCACCTGCGATCCGCGACAGCACGAAAGTACAGAATGCGGTTTCCACCACTTCAGCGGAGTCTCTGGCATTTTTCAGCTCCTGTGCGTCGGCCTGCGCACGCGTAAGTCGATGGCGTTCGTACTCAATAGTCCCTGGCTGGAGATCTGTCTCGCTGGCCTGCCGCAGTTCTTCAACTTCCCGGCGCAGCTTTTCGTTCTCAATTTCAGCATCCCTTTCGGCATACCATTTTATGACGGCGGCAGAATCATAAAGCACCTCATTACCCTTGCCACCGCCTCGCAGAACGGGCATTCCCTGCTCCTGCCAGTTCTGAATGGTACGGATACTCGCACCGAAAATATCAGCCAGCTGCTTTTTGTTGACTTCCATTGTTCATTCCACGGACAAAAACAGAGAAAGGAAACGACAGAGGCCAAAAAGCTCGCTTTCAGCACCTGTCGTTTCCTTTCTTTTCAGAGGGTATTTTAAATAAAAACATTAAGTTATGACGAAGAAGAACGGAAACGCCTTAAACCGGAAAATTTTCATAAATAGCGAAAACCCGCGAGGTCGCCGCCCCGTAACCTGTCGGATCGCCGGAAAGGACCCGCAAAATGATAATAATTATCATCTACATGTCACAACGTGCATCTACGCCATCAAACCACGTCAAATAATCAATTATGACGCAGGTATCGTATTAATTGATCTGCATCAACTTAACGTAAAAAAAACTTCAGACAATACAAATCAGCGACACTGAATACGGGGCAACCTCATGTCAACGAAGAACAGAACCCGCAGAACAACAACCCGCAACATCCGCTTTCCTAACCAAATGATTGAACAAATTAACATCGCTCTTGAGCAAAAAGGGTCCGGGAATTTCTCAGCCTGGGTCATTGAAGCCTGCCGCCGGAGACTAACGTCAGAAAAGAGAGCATATACATCAATCCAAAGTGATGATGAATAAACATCCCGGTTTCTTCCACCATCGCACCGGAAAAGCGACTATGAGGGTAACCCTGCGTCTGTCAGCACAGTAAAACCCGGTGTGCATCGTTTTTGATTATTCCCGCACACTCACGCAGAAGGAATTCCCCGTCGGGCTACGGTCATGGTTAATGCGGGAATACGGCGACGATACAGCGCAGCTAAAAGGGTAATGGACAGAAAGAGCGGTTTATTTCATTCCACAGGATTCTGAGTGCCCCCCTCCTCCAATAGGCTGAGCATCCACCTATATAGTTTTAATTTTCATCAATCCATTTAACTATCGTTTAATTGTTGTCACATAGGATTCTGCCGTTTTTAACAATGCAGGATAATAAGATGAAAAAAATGTTGTTTTCTGCCGCTCTGGCAATGCTTATTACAGGATGTGCTCAACAGACGTTTACTGTTGGAAACAAACCGACAGCAGTAACACCAAAGGAAACCATCACCCATCACTTCTTCGTTTCGGGAATTGGACAGGAGAAAACTGTTGATGCAGCCAAAATTTGTGGCGGCGCAGAAAATGTTGTTAAAACAGAAACCCAGCAAACATTCGTAAATGGATTGCTCGGTTTTATTACTTTAGGCATTTATACTCCGCTGGAAGCGCGTGTGTATTGCTCACAATAATTGCATGAGTTGCCCATCGATATGGGCAGCTCTATCTGCACTGCTCATTAATATACTTCTGGGTTCCTTCCAGTTGTTTTTGCATAGTGATCAGCCTCTCTCTGAGGGTGAAATAATCCCGTTCAGCGGTGTCTGCCAGTCGGGGGGAGGCTGCATTATCCACGCCGGAGGCGGTGGTGGCTTCACGCACTGACTGACAGACTGCTTTGATGTGCAACCGACGACGACCAGCGGCAACATCATCACGCAGAGCATCATTTTCAGCTTTCGCATCAGCTAACTCCTTCGTGTATTTTGCATCGAGCGCAGCAACATCACGCTGACGCATCTGCATGTCAGTAATTGCCGCGTTCGCCAGCTTCAGTTCTCTGGCATTTTTGTCGCGCTGGGCTTTGTAGGTAATGGCGTTATCACGGTAATGATTAACAGCCCATGACAGGCCGACGATGATGCAGATAACCAGAGCGGAGATAATCGCGGTTACTCTGTTCATTGCTGACCCCACAAACAGATTTCACGCTCAATCTCACGACGAGTCATGAGACCTTTCCATTGCTTACCGCCAGCATATGTCCAGCGACGTAGCTGATCACATGCGCCTTTGATATCGCCCTGGTTTATTTTGCGAAGAAGCGTCGATGTTCTGAAATTGCCAGCACCCACGTTGTAAACGAATGAGTAAAGAGCGCCGCGCGTTGTTTCCGGTATATCGACTTTGATGTACGGGTTAATTTGTCTGGCGACAGTGGCAAGGTCTTTATTCAAGAGTGCTTTGCATTCTGCTTTGGTATACGTTTTACCGAGCATGATGTCTTTTCCTGTATGCCCGTGACATACAGTCCATACACCAACAATATCTTTATATGGTATGTAGCTGACACCTTCCAGACCATCGTCACCACTCGGACCAGTGATGAGCACAGACGCTATGGCAACAGCCCCACCACCAATAGCAGCTGCTACAGCCTTGCGTAATGATGGCGACATTATTCACCTCTCGCAGCCTTGCGCTTATCTTCTTTAATCTTGAAATAAAGGTTTGTCAGGTACGTCAGCAGGCCAAATACCAGGCTACCCAGCACTCCAATTGCCGCCCACTGTGAGGGCGTGACTTTATCTAGCAGCTGTAAAAACCAGTACCCGGCACTACCTGCTGAGGTGCCATAGGCGACACCCGTTGTTAACTTATCCATGGATTTCATAACCCCACCTCGCAGACAAAGCGGGTGTAAATTGAGGGAATACTACGAAACGTAACAGACTCGGAGTCAGTGAATAACTCAGGTATTGGGTTATCAGCTAATATCGAGACTCAAAAAATGGAAAAACCCGCTCGACGGCGGGTTTAAGCTGTGTGACGAAGTAACCACTCTTAACAGCATAACCAATTTTTTACGTACGTAAACCACTAAATGATATTTGCGAGAATGCTACCGAGTATTGAAAACACCACTACAAATACATAAGCAAATCTCAACAAATAACCAACAAATTATTTCCAGTGTTATTTTTAGCTTATTTAAATTGAACCTTCAAATTATAGAGCGCTTATAAATAACAGCCGTTAATATAAATTGGCTAATAGATTTATTTTTATTCAGCAAAGAGCTATGAATAGGATTCGATAGAAAAAAGTTCAGATAAAAATAGAGATCTACTTCACAAATCAAACGAGAAACCAAAACTTACATCTTGAAATAATCACATTGATTAGATGAATATTTATCGCGCAGTGACATCATTTTTTAATAATAGTTCAAAAAAAGGGCTCACGATGAAAAAATTAACAGTGGCAATTTCTGCTGTAGCTGCATCAGTACTGATGGCGATGTCTGCTCAGGCAGCTGAAATTTATAATAAAGACAGTAACAAGCTGGATCTGTACGGGAAAGTTAATGCTAAGCACTACTTCTCCTCTAATGATGCAGATGATGGTGATACTACTTATGCCCGTCTTGGCTTCAAAGGTGAAACCCAAATCAACGATCAACTGACTGGTTTCGGTCAGTGGGAATATGAATTCAAAGGCAACCGCGCTGAATCTCAAGGTTCCTCCAAAGACAAAACCCGTCTTGCATTTGCAGGCCTGAAATTCGGTGACTACGGCTCAATCGATTACGGCCGTAACTACGGTGTAGCATACGACATCGGTGCGTGGACTGACGTTCTGCCAGAATTCGGTGGCGATACCTGGACCCAAACAGATGTGTTCATGACTGGTCGCACCACTGGTGTTGCAACCTATCGTAACAACGACTTCTTTGGTCTGGTTGATGGTCTGAACTTTGCTGCTCAGTACCAAGGCAAAAACGATCGTAGCGATTTCGATAACTACACTGAAGGTAACGGTGATGGCTTCGGTTTCTCTGCTACCTATGAATACGAAGGATTCGGTATCGGTGCAACTTATGCGAAATCTGATCGTACCGACACTCAAGTTAATGCAGGGAAAGTTCTTCCTGAAGTATTTGCTTCCGGTAAAAATGCAGAAGTTTGGGCCGCAGGTCTGAAATATGACGCTAACAACATTTACCTGGCCACTACCTATTCTGAAACCCAGAATATGACTGTATTTGCTGATCACTTCGTTGCTAATAAAGCCCAAAACTTCGAAGCTGTTGCACAATATCAGTTCGATTTCGGTCTGCGTCCGTCCGTTGCTTACCTGCAATCTAAAGGTAAGGATCTTGGAGTATGGGGCGATCAGGACTTAGTCAAATATGTTGATGTAGGTGCAACCTATTACTTCAACAAAAATATGTCTACTTTCGTTGATTACAAAATCAACCTGCTTGACAAAAATGACTTCACTAAAGCACTCGGTGTAAGCACTGATGACATCGTTGCTGTAGGTCTGGTTTACCAGTTCTAATCTGATTACGAAAAAGATATGTTGCGGGAGGCGTTGCCTCCCCAACATATAAGTGGCTCCCTCAAGCCACTTCCTTTAGAAGCACAACCTTGCTTCTAACTATATAAACCTTCTGTTATATATTACCCTTTATTTTTGGGGGCGTCTCAACGCCCCATTTTTAATAATTTTTAGTAAACAATTGGCATATTAATTAGAGTTATTAACAACGATATCCATCTCTAACCGGATATCTAATGCCATTAACATCCCTTCAATTATGCCCTCAGCCTTCTGTAACCTTTTCCCGATATAACCATCAGAGCAGCAATGCTTACCTGCCAGTGACATGAATGTCATACCGACTACATAATAATCTACTAATAAATCGTGCAAATCGCTGTTGTTCTTTTTCAGACGGGCCATGCACCCGCAAATGATCATCGCGTCATCGTCACAACATTGCGGGCGAGATTTTACTTTTGAAGGAATTAATCCCTTAAAACCGGCGGCAATGGACGACCAGGTCACATCTTCATGATTATTAGCCGCCCACGCTCCCCAACGTTCAAGAACCATCTGAATATCACGCATTAACTTTCTCCACAAAATCAGGCCAGCACACCAATCGCCAGTGCGCGATCGATAAAACGAAATATCAGCTCCAGCTGGGAGCCATACTTCTCTTCAAATGCCACGGTATCCGCATGCAGTTCGTCGTGGTGTTTTCTGCACAAAGGCAGCCCAAAAAGGTCATGCGCTTTTGTACCCATTCCACCCTGACCATGGCCTATCAGATGATGCGGATCATCAGCTGGCTTTCCACAACATGCACACGGCTGCGTCTTAACCCAGCGCGTGTACTGTTCATTAACCCAGCGACGACGTTTGGGGCGTAACATAAAAGACTCCGGCGACTCCGGATCCACTTTCAGCGCCAGCACCTTTTTCGCTTTATCCTGGATAATGCTGGTGGCAGGAACCGAAGGCACAAGGTCACTTTCCCGGGTGACAGACGGCAAAACAGACTTCGGTAATCTCAGTGCCTTACGGGCTGCGCTTTCCGGTAAGGCATCCGCCAGGTCATTACGAACCAGCCACCAGCACAGTTCCGGCATTGTCACGGCATGGTTATCATTAAAATCGAGATCCCGACGGACTACAGACAACACCCAACGGGCACAGTTATCCGTTGCCATTGATTCCAGCCGCTCCGTGAACTGATCACGTAACTGATTATCGCAGTGCCAGCACAGACGGATTGCGCCCGGCGCGTGTCGCATTGTGGTCATGTTCTCGCTGTGCCAGTCGGAATGAG
>ERZ1034723.362-NODE-362-length-25633-cov-13.330909_pt1 | contig 25633 bp, 8 predicted proteins | sample MGYA00520637_ERZ1034723 | MGnify/ENA primary metagenome ERZ1034723 (study PRJEB33766, sample SAMN09781719) | gut metagenome | biome: gut microbiome | host: Homo sapiens | place: Madagascar | study: EMG produced TPA metagenomics assembly of the PRJNA485056 data set... | reverse complement strand
TTGGGCGTGGTCGCCAAATCTCGGAAGCGAGAAGACCGTCGAAGCTTTCTTGGAGTGTTTCCCAGGAGAACAGTATGTGGATATGGTGGGCATCGATATCTATGAGTTTGATAACGATGATGCTGCCTATCAGCAGAATCTCTCTGCCAGCCTGGATGTCATGATGGCAGCGGCAAAGAAGGTGGGTAAGATACCTGCCCTCACCGAAACCGGTTGTCGGGGAATCTCTCAGAAGAAAGACTGGTTTACGAAGACCCTTTGGCCTGTACTCCAAAAGTATCTGGTAAGCTATGTGCTCTTCTGGCGCAATGCCTGGGACAAGCCTCAGGAAGAAGCTTACCTGCCAGGAGTAGGAGATGGAGACATCGTAAACGACTTCAAGGCTTTCAAGAAAGAGAAGAAGGTGCTCTTTGTTAAAGACATCAAGAAAGTTAAGTGAAGAACGAAGAGTGAAGAATTCAATAGTCTTTACTAATCATAAAGTTCAAAGTTCAAAGTTTAAAGTTCAAAGTAAAAAATATTATGACTACATTTCAAGAAAAAGTGAAGGCTCTCCGTGCTCATCACGAGGAATTGTTGAGCCGCAAGAATGAACCGGTAGAGTGGGGCAATGGTATCTACGAGAAATATAAGAATCCTATCCTCACTGCAGAACATACTCCACTGGAGTGGCGTTACGATTTCGATGAGAAGAGCAACCCATATCTGATGCAGCGCATCATGATGAATGCTACCCTCAATTCAGGTGCCATCAAGTGGAACGGCAAGTATCTCCTCGTTGTACGTGTGGAGGGTGCCGACCGCAAAAGTTTCTTTGCTGTAGCTGAGAGTCCTAACGGTATAGATAACTTCCGTTTTTGGGATGAGCCTATCACCATGCCAGAGGATGTGATTCCTGCTACCAATATCTATGATATGCGACTCACCGCTCATGAGGATGGCTATATCTATGGTGTGTTCTGTGCTGAGCGCCACGATGATGATCAGCCTGGTGACCTGAGTGCTGCTACAGCTACTGCAGCTATTGCACGTACCAAGGACTTGGTAAACTGGGAGCGTCTTCCAGACCTGAAGACCAAGAGTCAGCAGCGCAATGTGGTTCTTCATCCGGAGTTTGTAGATGGTAAATATGCTTTCTATACCCGTCCACAGGATGGATTCATCGATACAGGTTCTGGCGGTGGTATCGGCTGGGCATTGGTAGATGACATCACCCATGCAGAGATCAAGGAAGAGAAGATTATCAATGCCCGTCATTATCACACCATCCAGGAGGTGAAGAATGGTGAGGGACCTCATCCTATCAAGACCGACAAGGGCTGGTTGCATCTCGCTCACGGTGTTCGTGGCTGTGCCAGCGGTCTCCGATATGTACTCTATATGTATATGACCTCTCTTGAGGATCCTACAGAGGTCATTGCAGAACCAGGTGGATACCTTCTCGTGCCAGAGGGACCTGAATATATTGGTGATGTGATGAACGTAGTGTTCACCAACGGTTGGATTGCAGATGAGGATGGCAAGGTATTTATCTACTACGCTTCTTCTGATACGCGTATGCATGTAGCTACCTCTACCATCGACCGTTTGGTAGATTACTGCATGAATACTCCAAAGGATGACTATCGCACTCAGTTCTCTGTAGAGAAGATCAAGGACTTGGTGGCTAAAAATAAAAAGACATTAGGTAAATAAGTATAAAGGTATTAAGATTGTAGGGATTCTCAACCTTTGTCCGTATTCTTAATATGGACGAGGGCGGAATCCCTTTTTCGTAAAGTTCAATGTTCAAAATTCAAAGTTCAAAGTAAAAATGGCTAGTTTAAAGGAAAAAGTTGCTTATGCTTTGGGCGATGCCGCTGCCGGCGGTATCGTTTGGAAGGTGATGTCTATCGCTTTCCCTCTGTTTTTTACCAATGTCTTCGGACTCTCTTTTGCCGATGCTGCCGTGCTGATGTTGGTGGCTCGTATGTTTGATGTGGTGACCGACCCTCTGATGGGTAGTCTTGCCGACCGTACACAGAGCCGCTTCGGTACCTATCGTCCCTGGTTGATTTATGGAGCCGTTCCTTTCGGATTGGTTTTCGCGCTCCTGCTCTATACGCCAGATTTCGGTCCGGTGGGCAAGCGTATCTATGCCTATGCCCTCTATCTTCTGATGATGGCGATATATACGATGGTGAATGTACCTTATGGTTCCCTGCTCGGTGTGATGACCGAGGATGATGACGAGAAGAACCAGTTCTCGTCCTTCCGTATGGTGGGTGCCTATGCGATGGGATTCGCCACATTGCTCTCTTTCCCATATCTTCAGGAGATGGTGGGCGGTACTGCTACCCATCAGTATGCCGTTATCGGTGCCATCCTGGGTGTCGTTGCAGCCGTGATGACCCTGGCTTGCGGTCTTCTTACCAAGGAGCGGCTGAAGCCGAAGAGAGCAGAGAAGTTCTCCTTCCGCCAGTTTGCCGACCTGGTACACAACAAGGCTTGGCTCTATATGACCGCCATTGCCGTATGTACCAACTTCTTCAATGGTTTCCGCTATGCAGTAGCGGGTTATATGTTCGACTACTGTCTGCATGGCAATGTCACCATCGAGGGATTGATCATCAACTACACGGTGTTCATGGCATTCGGTGAGGTAACCTGTATGATTTTCGGAGGAGTATCTCCTTGGTTCACCCGTGTAGTAGGCAGCAAGCGGATGGCATTCTTCTGGGCAGCAACCCTCTGTCTGGTTCTTTCATTGGCATTCTTCTTTATCCCGATGGATCCTGCTTATATCTGGGTGATGATAGCCCTCGTGGTGTTGACCTCTGTAGGTATCGGTATCTATTCACCACTGTTGTGGTCTATGTATGCCGATGTAGCCGATTATCATACCGTTCATTTCGGAACCTCAGCTACTGGTCTCATCTTCTCCTCAGGTACGATGAGTCAGAAGTTTGGTACCGCCATTTCCGGTTCGCTCATCGCCCTTTTCCTGGGTTGGGCAGGTGCCAATATGATTACCGACAAGATGGGTAATACCATGATAGATCCAGCCAGTGTCACCGATTCTGTGCTTACCATGGTATGGTCTTTGTTCAGTCTTTTCCCAGCATTCATCGCATTCCTGCTGATGGTTCTTGCTTGGAAGTTCCCTATAAAAAAGTAATAATATGGAAAATCTGAAAAAAACAATGAAGGATGTGTTGGAAAACAACATCCTCAACTATTGGATTCACAAGGTAAAGGATGAAGAGAATGGCGGTTTCTATGGACGTGTCGATGGCAACGACCAGGTACATCCTGAAGCCGAGAAAGGTGCAGTAATGAATGCCCGTATCCTGTGGGCCTTTTCTGCAGCCTACCGGGTTTTGAAGAAGCCAGAGTATCTGGAGGCAGCAACCCGTGCCAAGGAGTATGTGCGTGATCATTTCCTGGATAAGGAATATGGTGGCATCTACTGGAGTGTTGATTACAAGGGCAATCCGCTTGATACCAAGAAGCAGACCTATGCTATCGGCTTTGCCATTTACGGATTTTCCGAGTATGCGCGTGCTACAGGTGACAAGGAAGCGCTGGATATTGCCATCTCGCTTTATCACGACATCGAAAAGCATGCCTTCGATGCCAAGAACAATGGATATATTGAGGCGCTGACCCGTGAATGGCAGCCTATCGCAGACATGCGACTCTCTGATAAGGATGAGAATGGTTCCCGTACCATGAATACCCATCTGCATATCATCGAACCTTATACCAATCTCTATCGTGTGTGGAAGACCGAAGAGCTGGAAAAGAGCATCCGCAATCTCCTGGATATCTTTACCGATAAGTTGCTCAATCAGGAGACCTATCATCTCGACCTCTTCTTCAATGATGAGTGGGAAGGTAAGCGAAACATTGAGAGTTACGGTCACGATATCGAGGCATCCTGGCTGCTCCACGAAACAGCGCTCGTCTTGGGCGATAAGGAAGTACTCCATAGGATAGAACGCATCATCCGTCGCATTGCCGATGCTGCTGATGAGGGCTTGCGCCCTGATGGCAGTATGGTATATGAGCATTGGAAGAATGGTGATAAGTTTGACCTCCAGCGCCAGTGGTGGGTACAGTGCGAGAATATCATCGGACATATCGATCTCTATCAGTATTTCCGTACGGATGAGAATCTCGAAGTGGCCATTCGTTGCTGGAACTATGTGGCAAAGCATCTGATGGATCAGAAGAACGGAGAGTGGCACTGGGCTATCCTCGAAGATGGTACGGTGAATAAGGAAGATGATAAGGCGGGCTTCTGGAAGTGCCCTTATCACAACTCTAGAATGTGTCTCGAACTGATAGAGCGTGAATATTAGAATATTCATAGGTATAGTTGATTATTAGGTTGAGTCTTGCAGCTTTCACTGCTTACGCGGTTTTTCTTCTTTCCGGAGAATAATTTGCGTAATTTGTGAAAACTGTGAGACTTTTTTTGTTTATTCCGAATAAATATTGTATATTTGCAGTCTGTAGAATTGGGACTTGCCTGGAGCCAGTCTCATTCTGTATTCAAGATTCAATACTCAATATAAGAAAAAATGTACATAGCAGTAGCAGGAAATATCGGTAGTGGAAAGACCACGCTTACCAAGATGCTCTCCAAGCATTACGGCTGGAAACAGTACTTGGAGCCAGTGGCAGAGAATCCCTACATCGATGACTATTACAAGGACATCCCCCGATGGGCTCTCAATATGGAGGTCTTCTATCTGAAGCAGCGATTCAAGAATCTGCTTGAGATTCAGCATTGTAAGGAGACTGTCATTCAGGATCGTACCATCTTTGAGGGTGTGTATGTCTTTGCATCCAATAATAGAAAGATGGGTAATATGGACCAGCGCGACTTCGATACCTATATGGAACTCTTCGAGTCGATGATGGAAGTGGTTGAGATGCCGGAACTGATGATTTATCTCCGTTCTTCTGTACCTCATCTTGTGAAGAATATTCAGAAGCGAGGTCGTGATTACGAACAGAAGATGCCTATCGATTATCTCGAGGGAATCAATCTTCTCTACGATGATTTCATCATGAACAAGTATAAGGGTAGGGTGCTGGTAGTAGAGGTGGATAACCTCGACTTCGAGCATAATCCCAAGCAGTTTGGAGATATCATCGACAAGATTGATGCCAAGCTCTTCGGCCTCTTTTCCAAGGAAGAATAATCTTCTTAAGAGAATCATATTTACTAATCATAAAGTTCAAAGTTCAAAGTTCAAAATTCAAAGTAAGAAAATGCATATAGCAATAGCTGGAAATATAGGAAGCGGCAAGACTACCTTGACCAAGATGCTTGCCAAAAGATATGGCTGGAAGGCAAACTTCGAGCCGGTAGATAACAACCCATACCTTGCCGATTATTACAAGGATATGGAGCGATGGTCGTTCAATCTTCAGATTTACTTTCTGAACAAGCGATTCCACGATGTGGTGGAGATTTCCCGTTCGGAGCAGACCATCGTGCAGGATAGAACTATCTTTGAGGATGCGCGCATCTTTGCCCCAAATCTTCACGATATCGGCATGATGAGCGACAGGGATTTCAAGAACTATACCGATCTCTTCGATTTGATGATCAGTCTGGTGAAGCTTCCAGACCTGATGATTTACATCAAGAGCAGTATCCCGACCCTCGTGAAGCACATCGAGAAGCGTGGCCGTGATTTCGAAAAGAGCATCCGCATCGATTACCTCCAGGGTTTGAACAAGCGTTATGAGGATTGGATCAAGGATTATAAAGGTCGCCTCATCATCATAGATGGTGATAATCTGGAGTTCGGAGAGAATCCGGAAGACTTCCGAAAGGTTACTGACCTGATAGATGCTGAGCTCTTCGGCCTGTTTGCTGAAAAGGGAGTTTAAAGGTAAAAGGGTAAAAGGGTAAAAAGGTAAAAAGGGCAACCCCGCTAGGCGTCAAAGGAGAAACGCCTGGCGGGGTTGCGTTTTATGGTTGTACAGCTAAAAGGTATATGCTTGTACAACTAAAAGGTTTATAGTTGTTCAAACATCTCCTTCTGCTTATTCAAACATCTGAATTCGCCAGCAGAACTATCTCCTTCCTCCGGAAGAGTCGGGAGCTTTATAGAACTTACCTTTCTTTCGGTCGAAAGTCAGTTTGATACGTTCACCTCTGTGGAAAGCATAGCCGCCATCTGTCATATTCGAGATTTCATGTCCCTCTCCTGTAATGACAAGTTCAGGTTTCTCGAGTTTTCCGTTTCTGATGTAGCCATTTGCTGGTTGATATCTTATATTTTCTATTCATATCTTTCAGTTATTTTACCATGATTTTTCTGTTTCCGAAGATGTAGATGCCGTCAGGGAAACCACTGTAGGTGGCGGTGCCAGGACGTACATCCAAGATGCGATAAAGCTGACCGGTGGTTGAGAATACCTGCAACTGGGTGGAGTAGGTGCTCTCTATGCGTACACGATGAGCTCCGATAGGGCGGATGAAGAGTGATTCGCCGGCTGGTGTATCATCGTTACCATTCACGTCAGATTCTATCTTCTCGATACCCGTGGTTTCGGCAATGCGAATCACGGATGGAGCATCAGTAGAACGGGTTCTGGCATTTGTCATCAATGTTGTCATATAGGTGCGGAATGGCATTACGGTTTGGAGGGTAGACGCATCATCAAATGCAGTACCCACGGCGTTCATACCATAGATGGTTCCGTTGGCTACCCTGGTGGCAGCAAAGCTACCTACATGATAATAACCGTTGTGCTGGGTTGTCATAGCCTGGGTGATAGGAATCACGATCGCCTTATCTGCCGGCTCGGTTTCGTTCTCATTACCGAAGGCATGGAAGGTAACGGTTTGCGAAGACTCGTTTGTATTCAAGATGTTGTTATAGAACTTACTTGAAAGGTCGAACTCGTAATAACGGTAACCAGGGAAACGGACCAGATATGGGATTCCCTTGGTCAGCAACTGATAGTTCTTATACTCCTGCTGGTTATTGTAGTATGGATTAGCATCCTTGTTATAGAAATGTTCTCCGTAGGTTGTTACAAAGAAGTTATTATTAAAGGTGTAATCCTTACTTTCTGCTCCCTCAGCCTGGAAGAGTCCTGCTGTTGTACCCGGACGCTGGAAGGTGGCTGTATTGTTTGTCGTGTTCACCTCTGTCAAACCGCGCAGCCAGTATTCATGATGCAGGTATTTATCACCATAGAAATGGGTGATTTCACCATTGAGCGATGCCATTACCTTTTGTGCGGTGAATGGCAGACAGATACCTTCCCAGGCTCCGGTAGCATCCTCAGCATAGTACATCGGCTTGCGTACATACCAGGCATGGTTGGTTACCGTGAATGGGATAGGGGCACAGAAGTCGTTGTTCTCACACTTGTCTCCCTCGCTGTTCTTATCCTCAGGGGTGCGTTCTACGAGGTGGAGGAGAGAGGTGGTATAGCCATTACCGGCATTATTCTTGAAAATATGATGTCCGTAGATGGTAGTCTCACTCGTGTTCTCCTTGTAGCCGAGTGCATTGTCTGCGATGTCGTAAGCCTCTGTATTGTTGTCGATGTCGTTGGCAGCAGTATATACCAGGAGGTTCTGGCTTACTCCCTGCTGGATGCTTAGGTCGCTGAATACCTTGGCATTGTCATCTACCGGTGGGTAGAAGATGCCGTTCTGGTTGATGCCTGCCGCCTGGTTGAATCCCATGGCAGCCCCCTTGTCGTTCAGGCAGGTGAAGTCGATAGCCGTTGTTGTCGTCTGGTGTACGTAGGTACTCATGAGGCTGTTGGCATTGTTGCTGGCATTATAGTGGAATGCATCGAGCTTCGTGTCGCCATAGTAGCCGGCAGTACGATATATGCGGTTTCTCATATAGCTGTTCTGATGGGAAGCTATCTGGGAAGGACAGAGGTCTGGAACCTTTTGCAATGACTGTCCCCAGAAGATGAAGTCGTTCATCGGCTGACTTCTGTCTGCCTGGTTTCCGTCGAACAGTGGAACGTAGCTGACTGCGGATGCTGTACCCTGCGGTGCCTTTCGAGCCGCATCGATAGCGTGACTCTGGTCGTGGCGGGTTTCGTTGCTGCCGTAGTTAGGCTGGTCACTGTCTGTACCTTTTCTCAGATAGGTGATACCCGTGTTGTTGCCGGTGATGGCATCGGTACGGTGGGCATACTGGTAGTCGCCGTTGGCATAGTAATCGTAGACGTACTTCAATGCCTCCTTGTCTTGGGCATTCTCCATGTTGTTGCTGTAGCGGTCACGCAGATAGTATTCGTTGAGGTCGTAGCCAACCTTGCCGTATCTGAAGTCGTCTGCCGTATAATGAGTATCACTTGTGCCGTCCATGTGATAGACGATAGGCTGTATGCCCTTGTTATATTCGAAGCAGCAGTGGTAGGCACCCCCATTCGTACAGCCCTCGGCAGCGATATTGCCGCTTTCCATTCCGAGGTTATAGATGTTGCCTCGGTTCTCTTTGAGGAATGATTTGCCTTGAGCCAGACCCATGATGACATGTCCGTTGCCATGAAGAGTGCCGGCAAATATAGCATTGCTTCCATCAAAGTCGCTGGTCACGGTGATGTCGTTCTGCAGTACGAATTGGGCATTCTTTCCATATCGTTCCACCTTGTTTCCCGTACCGGTTCCGATGGTATCCACGAAGTTGATGAATGCCTTCAGGTCGCTGGCATCAGAGATATAGATGCGAGGTTCGGCAAACGTCTTGTCTTCCTTGGTACGCTGGATAGCCTCTGAAAGATGCAGGTTCACACCCTTCTGATGAGGATTCATGCGGTGGTAGTTGTGTACGGTAAACTGGCTGTCGTCTGCCATATCCACCGTAAAGATCTTATTCAGACCATTCATGGTGATACCCAGCTGTACGCCATATCCGTTCATGAAGTAGTAGGCTGGAATATCCAGATAGTCGTTGGTCTTGTCATATACGCAGTCCTTGAAGAGTCCTTGTGCTTCGCTGCTTCCCTGCTTGTAGGTGTCGTAGCCTGTAGCCTTTTTGTTGATGTCCCATTCGGTAGGGTCTTCAAATACCCAGTTTCCCTTTTCGTTTTGCTTGCGCTTTCCTATGCGCCAGTAGTATCCGTTGGCAGAGAACGATTCGTCTGCCTCAATGGAAATCTGGTTTTTCCTGAGTCTGACCATCTCTCCCGGCAAGGCGCAGTTGTCAACAGTTATCTTACCGTTGATGTTAGGACCCTGCACATATTCTATGGTGAGATAGATGGTGTAAGTGTAGATTCGTTCTACCTCACAGTAGTAGTTGGATGATCCTGCTTTTACGTCTGTGATGTTGACCTTAGCATAGCCATCTTTGTTGTTGGCATCCTTTTTAAAGATTCTCTCAGGGTTTATCTTGGTGTATTCTCCAGCAATGCCGTTCTTGATATAGTACTTAGTGCCGGCAGATAGCTTGGTTCCTGTTGCAACCTGTTTGTAATCATTGCCTTCTTGGGTGAAGAAGTCGGATGAGGCCACCTTACTGATGATAGGCTTGTTGTTGGTCTCATCTGTATATTCTTCGTATGCACGTCCCTTCAGTACAACGGTGGCAAGACATTTTTCAGAGAGATGCTTCTTGAAATAGTCGGTTGTCGTATTGTTGACAGAGTCTGTCAGTTGGAATGAAATCTTGGCATCGCCATCTGTCAGTTTGGAAGGGAGCTTTGGGTTCACATAGTTCTCATCTTTATTGAATTTTCCATTCATTGGCAATACAGCAGCGAATCCTTTGCCATCATATTCCTCTGAAGAAGAGGCACCGATGCATAGCTGGTATTTGCCGGATACGTCCTGATTGTCCATATCCACGTTGCCTTTTGTACCGGCTGGCTGATAGTTGCGCTCTTCCAGGTCGCAGCTGTATTCTGTCTTAGGATGTTCGCTGCGCATCTTCCAGCTCTGAATGGTTACAGGCTGGTTTGGCTTCAGTCCTGAGAGCACGGTGAGACCGTCCTTGTTGTCACTGAAGAAGGTCATCTTGTCCTTGTAGGTATAGCCAGTGATGTGGGCATTGTAATAGTAGTTGAAACCTGTTACATACCAATAGTGAACATCAATATTGTCATCCGGATTTGCTTGTCCAGCCTTATCCATACCATAGAATCCGGTAGGAAAGCAGTCGTCAACAACGAAGCGGTTCTGCTTGGCATCGTATGGGAAGACGAAGTTTCCGGTGGTTTCCAGGAAGTCTACCTTGTGTCCGCTTTCTCCCTCTGCCGTTGCCCGTTTATGCACATTGTCGGCATATACATAGCCGCCACCTTCGTCTTCACGAACGTCGATGAGGTTCATCTCCACTACGCCGTAGATAGGACCGTAGAAAATACTGTCGATGACATTCTTCTTGCTGTCATCGTATAACTCCTGTACGTTCTGAATCTTGAGGGCATAGCCTGAGGCGATACCTATCATGTTCTTTGCCGTACCGTCATTGCGCTTCTGGAAGATAGGGTCTTTGACGTATTTGTCGATGTAATTCTGTTTTACCTCCATATATGACTTGCCCTTGAAGTCGCCATCAGCAGGTACCATACCGGTATTGTTGCGCCATGGTTCGGTGGTGGCATCGTTGAAGGGAACATTCGACTTTACGGCTCCCACGTAGTGGATGTTGTTGGCAAGACCCATGTAGTTGCGTGCACGCTTTGTGGATTTGTCCTGCAACTTGTTGTCGGTCAAGGTTATATTCTTGGCAAACATCTGAATTTCTCCCACTCGTGCTATCGAATAAGGAGTCTTGTTGGTTAGGTTGGTGGCATAGTCGCGTGCTCCAAGTACGTTGAAGCAGTTATCCTCCAGTCGCAGGATGTCCATACGCTGGAAGGTATTGATGATCTTCGGATTGTTGATATTGGTTCCTGCAAAGCCGTAACCCGTCAGGTCGGCGCTGCGGAAGCCGGCTGCATACGACTGGTGTCCGTCTCCGAAGATGCCACCTTCACTGTCGTAGGCATATATATTCTTGTCGGTCTCCGACTGATGTTCCGGCTTCTCATATCCGTCTCCATAGAAATAGTTGTCCTTGAGAGAGATGTAACGGTAGTTGCCGTCTTTGTCCATGTAATAGTAGCCGAAGAGGTCGGTACCTTTTGGTAATACGACCGACTTCATTTTCTGATGGGAGATGATGATATGGTCACGGTCAGAGTCGGTTGCAGAATTGTCGGCAACCAGGATGGTGGTGTTACCGCCGAATCCTGTTGTGGTACCATTAGGCAGCTTAGCCAATTCATCCTGTCTTTCCGTGAAAGCCTTGTCTATATTGTATTGACGAGTAAATTTCAGAACGGTAGAGTCGTTTGCCATGACAGAAGTACCCTGTGCCACGGAGTAACCGCCACCATAGATAGCTTCTCCAATCTTGATATTGATGTCGTTCCATGTAAGTGGTGAAGTCGGGGCTGTAGGGAATGCATCAAAATCCTTCTCCTTCTCCTTCACGAAGTCCGTAACTCCCTGCTTGCCGATGATGGAAGCATAAACAGCCTGCGAAACCTTGTCACCACTGATGAGTCTGATGCTCTGCTTGATGGTTTCTGAGGCAAGGTTTGGCAGTATCTTTCCGTCCTTATTCTTATTCTCATGGTCAATATACAGGTTGTTCTTGTCGGTACGGTCCAGCAGATAGATGCCGGAATGCCCTTTTTTTACCTGATAGTAGGTAGGGTAGCCCACCTTTACCTGGGTAGAACCATATACATAGCCAGAATAGGAACCGCCTGTTACCGAACGGAAGACGTGACCATTGAGGATATCCACATCGGTAAGTCCGATGACATTACCCTGCTGACCGCCACCATAGATGAAGTTGGCTGATACACCTGTAGCTCCGTTTACACCGCAAGGAAGGAACTTACCACCTTCTGTCTTAGGTTCAGAACATTTCATATCCTTACCCATGATGATGTGGGTATTGCCGTAAACATAACTCTCCATACCATATCCGGCACCATAGATGTTGAGGCTGGAGTATTCCGGTTTGGTAGCCAGAGAATCGTTCGAATTTTCCAGTTTCTTCTTATCCTTACCGGCAAGCATATCGCTCCGGAGATCGATGGTAACGTCGCCTCTCACGGTTCCCGTCTTGTAGCAGCCGCCGAATACGTTTCCTCCCACATAGGCATCGTTCTTCTCCTCTGGCTGGAACTTGTTCTTGATGGTGAGTTGGATGAAAGGATCGGTAGAGTAGGCACGTCCCAGTAGATAGCCACCCTCATGGTTCACCAGTCCTTTATAGTTGTAGTTGGCATTGTTGCAGCCACCCACAATCTTGTCGGTGATGGTGAGTCCCTCCGGGAAGATATAATTGATTACATTGCCCCTTGCATTTGGATAGATGTTCATGTTGCCACGGTTTCCTCCGCAGCAGAAAGTCTTGATGGTACAGTCTTCCAGTCCTTCACCCGTCTGGGTTCCGTTCCATAGCAGTTCACCCTGGATATCTGTTTCCACTGGCTGGAAATACAGGTCGATGAGGTGAGGATATACGGTTGGTCGGTCTTCCAGCTTGGTAGGGAGATAGAGGGTACCGATATCCTTGTTCGAAGGATTGGAGAACCAGTCGATGGTATCGGCAAGGTTCAGTTCCTGTGTATAGTCCTCCACGTTTCCATTGAGTTTCTGGAACTTGTTCATGAAGTCATTGTCCTCTGATTTGGCGAAGAGTTCATCTCCGTTGCAACCCATGAAGACACGTCCGATGTTCACATGACTTCCTATGTTGATATTGATGTTTCCCACCTTTTCTACAGCCTTGTTATCCTTGTCCTTCACCTTCAGTACGGTGGCAGAGTTTCCTCCTCCATAAACGTCACCGGCGATATTCACCTTTTCAGATGTAGAGTTACCCTTGATTTCGATGTTCACCTTGTTGGTGAGTGGTCGCCATGAATTGATGTTCACAATCTTAGCCGCATCGCTTGCCTCCTTGTAGGAAGGTATGAATTTTCTCATCGGTACGGTATATACCAGAGGAACGGTCTCTGAGTTTGGATCCTCCGGGTTCATAGGGTAATACTCGTTCACCGTCACCTTCTGGTTCTGGTTCTTGTCGAGTGCATACAGGTAGTTACCGTTTCCGGCTCCATATACATTCTGATAGATGTGTCCACCCAGAATCTTGATGTTGCTTCCTTCACCGCCATTGTCTCTGAATCCGTTTTCCTCTGCAGTTATGTTCACATAGCCCGAAACGTCGTTGCCGCCATAAACATTGCCATGGATATGGATGTCGGAATTGTTGAACTTGGAGGTGCCTGATGGACCACCCGTTGTACTGCCCGTTGTACTGTTGTCTGATCCGATGATGACATGGGTAGCTTCCTTTACGTCTCCCATGAAACCGCCACCGAAGATGTCACGGCAGTCGATAGCCTTGATGGTGACATTTGTTTCCTTGACAGAACTGTAGAAACCGCCACCAAACACACGGCGGCAGAATACGCCACCGGCTCCCGATATATTGGTACTGCCTTCTACGGTACCCGAATAGCCACCGCCCACGATGTCCATGTACGAGAAGTCGCTGTAGAAGTGTTCATGTTCCTTGCCTGGTTTCAGCTCAATGTCCTGGTGGTTGTTGGCATCTCTGCCCTGCATGTCGATGGTGATGTTGGTATTGCCCTTGACATAGGTCTTTTCACCAAAGCCGCCACCGAAGATACTGAAGTGAGGAGATCCCACCTTATTATATATCTCTTTCCATTCGTTTGTCTGGTAGAATTTCATTTTCTTCTTGTCCTGTCCCGACTTCACCTCGGTGTTGTCATTCAGGAGACCCTTGACAATCAAGATGTTGGTATTGTTGCCCACTTCGCAGGCTTCGTTGCCACCGGCATAGATGTTGTGGTTAATCTTGAACTTCAATGCCTGGTGGTTGTACTGTGGAGAGTAGATGATACCGTCAATGATGCTGGCTGGTCGCCATGAACGGGTTTCCGGATTCCAGTAAGAGGAGAGCAGAGCCTGTCCACCATTGATCATGATATTGGTATTGCCGGTTACGTCTGCCGAAGTCACGTTCACGGAATCGGTTCCGTTCACGGTCAGGGTGTCGCAGTTACCCCAACCGCCGCCATAGATACCATGGCCTATCTGTCCGTCGGAGATGCTCATGAAGGTATTGCCATATACCGTACCGTTTTCGCATCCGCCGTAGATTCTCTCCAGGAATGCTGGCATGATATCCTTGTTCACGTCATTGTCTGGATGCTTCATGGCATTGTCGCTCCATGGCTTGATATACTCTTTCGTTGCTTCGTCGAAGTATGGATAGGTGATGTTTGGACGGTCGATGACCAGACTGGTATTGCCGTAGATGCCACCCAGCTTCTTATAGTCGTTGCATTCAGACTTTAGGCGTCCTCTACCTCCTGCAAAAACCTGAGAGAAAACAACGCCGCCACGGATGTTGACGAGCGAAGTGTATCTTTCTGGTACCTGGTGGTGTTCAAAGTTAAAGACATCCGGTTCTTCCTTTGCTTTCTCATTTCCCACGTTGGCAACATCGCCACCGCCATATACGCTGCCCAATATCATGGTACGGGCTATCAAGCCGAGGTTTTGCTTATATTTGATGTTTCTGCCATAGACGTAAACTTCCGTTTTAGGGACGCGTGCCATATTCGGGAAGTCAATCCATGTATTCTGGTTCTTGTCATAGATTGATTCGATACCGGCACCACCGCCATATACATTCTGTGCTACATAGCCTGATTTGATGAATACTCTCGACAGGGAATCTACCTTTCCGAAGTCATAGCTTTCTCCCTGGTTTGCAGTGATGTTACCGATAGGCATGGCACCAACACCGGCACCAAAGATGTTCTCGCAGAAAGGCTGACAGTCGGTTTCTACATAGGTTTCACCGGTAACATAACCTGAGAAGCCACCGCCGTGGATAGCCTGGAAGGTGAAGCCTGGCAAACCGAGGGTCCAGGCCCAGCGGCTGGCATGATAGCGCTTGAAGGTCATTGGGTCGAAGTCGGCATCACCCGGATTGCTGCCCGTCACACTACCGAAATAGAGCTTCTTGTCATCCTTTGAAACCTTCAGGAAGTCATTGTATATCTGCTTCTCGAAGTCAACGTATGTCTTGAGGTCTGCATTCTGGTTGAGATAGCGGTATTTGATGCCGTTGACGGTGATGACGCCATCGTCATTCCTCTTGTTACCAGGCTGTACACATACTTCGGTCTTTACCACCTTGGTGTTGGCACCGAAGCCGGCTCCGAATATGGAGAATTGCGGGTCGCTTGTGTTCTTGCTGCTGATATACCAGCATAAGCCGGCAAGCGAGGTTTCATCGAACACGCTGATCTGGTTGCCATCCTTGGTGATGACGTCGGCAAGAGGAGAGTGGTTGATAATTACCTCACTCAGACCGTTGCTGTCAGAAGTACCGTTGCCAATGGTAGAGTTTCCGTCCTGTCCGAATCCCACATAGCAGGCACGGTTTCCACCGCCATAGATATTATGGTCTCGCTTGAAGGAACCGGAGTTCATCGTTCCCTTGGTAAATGCATAGAACTGTTGGGTATTCTCATCACTGATGATGCGATTGATGGCATCCTTTGCCTTTTCGTTGGTAATCTCATTGGCAGTCTTGGCTTTCAGGATGGCAGCGGTTATCTCCTTGAACTCATCAATGTTCTCGCAGATCTTTTCGTTATTTTGAACTGCCAGCCAGGTGGTGATGTTGCCGTTGATGTCTGCCTTGCGGTTCCATATCCAGGTTCCGCCGTCTATCTGTACCTTGGTGTTACCCAGGATGTTGGCGTAGGTTCCATCCTTGTTTTTATCCACTTTTCCCAGTACTGTGTTACGGGTAATTTCCTCCTTTTCCTCTTCGGTTTCATTGCCGGTGAGGTCTATCTTGATATTTCCGTATCCACCGCCGTAAATGTTGTGGCCCAGTTTGCCGCCCTCGATATGTACCAGGGTACTTCCATTTACGGTACCGAAGGCACATCCGCCATAGATATTACTCCAGATGAATGGCACGATGTTGCCCTGGCTGTCGGTGTCGGCAAGGGAGGTGGCATTCGTGTTCACCACGTGTACCAGAGTGTTGCCGTTGATTCTTCCCACCTTATAATATTCAGGAGCTTCAGCTTTCTTGAGACCCTTTCCACCGCCAAATACTTCTCCGAAGATGTCGCCACCGGTGATATTGACGAAGGTGGTATAGTCCTTTGCCTCATAGCTAAGGAACTTGCCTGTTGTCTGGTCGAGCTTTGATTCGCTCTTTGGCTTCGTGTTGTAATAGGCTTCCTTGGCTGCTCCTGTCCGGGTGATGTATGATTTGATGTTGGCGATGTCACCGCCACCATATACATTGCCATATATTTTGGCGTCACCCGATATCTCTACCTTGGTGGTTCCTAATACCTTTGCTACATTGGTAAAGTAGGTGTAAGTGCCGTTGTTATCCTTAGGTGCTACACCGGCACCGCCACCAAATACGTCACCGTAGATGTTGGCTCCCTGGATATATACCTCGGTGTTGCCGCCAATCTGCCCCGTTTCGTTATTCTCTGTAGAGGATGGGTCACCGAAGCCACCGCCATATACACGGTGCAGGAAGGTCTTGCCATCAATGGTTACCTTTGTACTCTTGTTAACTTTTCCAGCATATCCACCGCCCAGAGCACTCAGGATGGTGAAGTTAGGAATACCCTTTGAGTTGTCGAAGACAGAAATATCCTCTATCTCAGTATTGTAGATTCCGTAGTCGCCATTCACGTTCACGGTAACGTCGGTGCTGTCCACGGTTGTATTGATACCATAGCCACCGCCGAATACAGCGAAGTGAGGATGCTCGCTGTCGTCGTATGCTTTCTTCCATTCTTCTGTTTTCAGGAGTCCGAATGGGGTCATACCTTTCAGGATGGTAAGGGTAGCCTTTCCTGTTACGTTGCAGGCTTGGTTACCGCCACCATAGATATTATGAGGGCAGACGAACTGACCGTGATCGAAGAACTCGCTCTCGTTGTCATTCCAGTAGATCCACTTTGTTCCGTTCCATTTCTTGTCCCATATCACATTGATGGAGAAGTTGTCCTGCTTCTTTCCGCTTTCTCCTTCTGTCTGTGCGCCCTGGTCTTGAGCCAGTTTCACAAAGGTATTACCCTTTACGTTGGCATAGGTATAGAGGTCTTTGGCAAGCAGATAGCCGTTGTCGTCCGTAATCAAGCCCTTTCCTCCGCCATAGATTTCTCCTGCGAAGTTGGCTGCATATATATTAATATGTGTATCTCCCTCTACCTGTGCTCTGTTTCCACCGCCATAGATGTCGGCATAGATGGATGGTGCCTGTGCAGAGGTGCCGTAGAAGTTGAGGTTGGTGCCGCCAAGTACCTTTCCTACGAGTTCTGGATGCCAGGTATCGTCAGCGATGGTTGTATTGCTTTCCAATCGTATCTTTCTTCCGTTACCGCCGGCAAACACATCCCCTCTGATGTCGGCATTGTCGCTGATGGCTATGTTGGTGCCTTGCTCTACTACAGCCATGTCACCACCGCCATAGATATTCTTAAAGAAGGTACCACCATTAATCTTAACTGTAGACGAGCCATAGAGGCGTGCCATGTTTTCGAGGGTGTTGATGTCTGAGGAGTTGAACCGTTTGGCATCAGCCACACCATATCCACCACCGAATACAGGGCAATGGAAGATACCGCCATTGATGGTCAGTTCTACGTTGCCGTATATTTTGCCGAGTTCTGTATAATCATCAGCATTACCACCCTTTTGGTCTAAAGAATAGAAATAATCAGTTCCACGTCCACCAGCAAAGATGCCGTTTTTGCAATAGAATTCTCCACCCTTGATGGTAAGTGATGCTACGGTTTCTCCTGCTTTTCCGTATATGTTTCCACCATCCTTACTTGGTTTTCCATTTGTAGTCCAAAGGTCAGAACTCATATATCCGCTACCACCACCATAGATACCGTCGATCTTTCTTGTTTCAGAACCAAAGATACCTCCTTCAATGATAATCTTGTTATTGGTCAATCTTGGATCTACCTCGGTATATGTATGTGTGTCAGCATTGTAGCATTTATACATGCAAAGATTAGTTTTTGCTGCATCATAGTTGCCAAAAGCCATGACAGATTTCGTACTGCTGTTTGTCCAGTAAGGGATACGGTCATCCGTTGTGTGATTTGTATCATCTCCGATACCATTCATACCACCTGCTCCTGCACCATAGATACCGCTGAAGATTTCTTCTGATTTACAATTTGTTGGAATCAGGAAGGTACCACCCTTGATGGTAATGGAGCTATAGCCATAGAAAGGATTCTCTACCCATTCACGATCCTGAAAACCACGTCCTGTACTACCACCGTAAATCTCGGTAATCTCTACACGGCTATTGACATCCGTATTCTTATTGTTACTTTCTGATTGTGCCGGGTCTATCAAGATGTTGGCGCGTCCCATATAGGTGTTGTAAGGTGCATTGTAAAGTACATTGTTATTTATTGTTTCTCGTCTTGCACCCAAAGAACCATTTACCACTCTGCCTATCTTTCCACTTTTGATGATGATGTCTACATCGCCAACCATAGCTCCCTCATGGTTGCCTGCAAGAACTATGGCAACGTCAAGGGTAGAATTGTTTTCATTGTTTTTATCATTGAATTTACGATCAATATCTACATCAATAGTACACTTGATAGGCATGTTAGGGCTACCCATCACACCATTTCTGTTGTCCACAGTCTGTCGTCCACCAACACAAATTGAAGAGTAGTGTCCCGATTTGATCTTTATCTTGAAGCCTTCACGTCCATGTGGTAGAGCATCATCCATCTTCTTGAGGTTGCCTTCTGTTGATAATGGTGAAAAGCGATTATCATCCATGAAACCACCAAAAATCTGGAAAGATGTAGATACTGCTCCTTTGATAGTACCATCACCTGAGAACATATTTTTATAGTTTTTCATCTGTATGCCTTCGCCCATCTCCAGATTGTAGAATTGGCAGTACAGAATATCGTAATTTTCATTATTATTATTGCGATTGAAGGTGAGATATTGGAAACGGGTATCTCCATAAATCGGTAAACTATGGTTCCGATCATGACCACCATACATCTCAATTATACCCATGTAGTTAACGCCATCCCAACTTCCAGTAATGGTTGTGTTTCTGAAGAAAGGAGATTCGGCTTTTTCTCTCTCCCAATCAGAACTTGTATTGAAAGTTACGGATGTGAAGCCGTTGTTACCATTGTTGGTTACGGATTGGTCACTCTTTCCCATCAGCACGATGGTGTTGTCGTCCCATGATCCTTGCTTCTCCAACTTGGAATATGCGCCCTTCCATGTCCTTACTGCAGTCTCTGGAGATTGACCGTCATTACTGTCGTTTCCGGCATTGTATGATATAGTCTTTCCTTCAGCTGTTGTTCCAGTAGCGCCAGCAGGGCATAGATATACCACGCTCTTGGTATAAACCAACTTTTTGTTTAATAGCTCAACTCCGTCTTTGGTTGTTACTATCACAAGACAGCTCAGCTTGTCGGTAGAGGCAAGAGATGACTTGTCGAAAGTAGGCTCTGTGCCTACTTCTACATCATTCTTTACCCACGAATATTTGATATCAAGATTATCGTTGTTGTCCCAAATATTATTATTTATGTCAATGTAGATTGTATTCTCTTTGTGCTTCATCACAGCATTCACTTTTCTTGCTTCAATCTTTGCCACTCCTGATTGCGAGCTGCCATCTTCCAATTTTGCATAAACATACTGGTCGAAGTCTGTGAGCGAGATGCTGAAATAGTTATATGGATTGTTCTTGTTCTGTAGAGTCCAATTCTTCTTGTCTGTAGATGTATACCAGAAATATTTCTCGTTTCCTGCATTACCTTCAGTAGTCTCTGCTGTGATGATCGTATTATAGTCACGCTTCACTGTCAGTTTTGTTGAACCGAAGTTAAAGCCTGTACCAGAAGTATAGCTCCAGTTGAGCTTGTCTTGAAAGTTGTTGGTTGATATATACTGGTTGTTCTGGCTTGCAAATGTTGTTGCAAACTCATCAACTTTCTTCTGCGTTCCCAGGTTCTTTCCACCATCTACGTACTGGGTGTAATACCATGTAGAAGCATATTTTTTGGCATTATCTTCGTTTTGACAATTGGCAGTGATGCCACCTTTGTTGATTTTGGTACTTGTATTTTCGATATTAAGCCCATTGCCAAAGAGATAGATGTTGGTAGGCTCTATGATATTATCGCCTCCTTTCATGTTATAGCTGAAGCTACCGAAACCTTGGGCTATGTGGAACTTATCGTTATGCACGCTTGTATTCTTCAGCATATTTATCTGTGTATCAGCTGCTATGTTGAAGATTCTGAAAGTTTCGTTCTTCCTGTCGGTCTCTACATTTCCTGCTATACCGCCAATTTTGCTTTCATTGTTAATATGGTATGTTTCGTCGTTATCCTTTATTTCTGAGCCACGGATAATGATGTTGCTGAGTTCTGTATTGCCGTATATCTCACCAGCTACTACGCCCACTTTATAATCGGGACCATAAGGTTCGAATCCTGGTTCCTTTTCTACCGTAGCCTTCTCGATGATGAGGTTTGTTACGGTAGTAAGGTTAGTGCTGCTTGCACCTTGGAGTGTCGAGAAGAGTCCCCATGCACTCTTTGCATCAGTTCCTTTCCATTGTATATGCATATTCTTGATGACATGACCATTGCCATCAAACTTTCCGAAAAACAAACGGTTCTCGCCATTATCATAGCCTTTGTTATAGTATTTACCGATTGGCATCCAGATACCGCCACTCAGGTCGATATCGGCAGTAAGCTTAAAGTATTTGCCAAGGAAAGCCTGCGGTGTGTTTCCGTTGTTCACATCACGTGCCAGTTTGGCGAGCTGTTTTGCCGTAGCAATCTCGTATGGATTGGTCTTGCTTCCATCACCCCCTGCATAGCTATCGGCATAGATATCTATGGAATAGTATTTGTTTGTTGGTTGAGCCCATAAGGTTTGTCCACACATGAGCCATAGGGTCAGAATGCCAAGAAGTATTCTGAATTTTTTGTTTTGTGTATTGTTATCTTGTTGCTTTTTCATGAGTCTTCATTTATAAGCGATTTTTTTTTCTTTTTTCTTATGTTTCTTCGTGGTATAGGTCATGAGGGTATTCTGTTATTACTGTATCAGGAGATGCCCCGTATAGGCATCCTGGTCAGCCAGTACATAGAGGTATCTTGGCTGGATGAGTATATTGATGTTGTAAATCGCTGCCGTTTGGGCAGGATTGAGTGTTTCGAAATATTTATTTCCCAGGATGATGGTAGAGGTTACGTCCTTACGGGTAACCGTTTCTCCCTTTTTATCCTTCAGGATTACATCGTAGGTGACGGCAATGGTGGGTACGAAAGAGGCATCGGCGATGGCATAGAAGGTGGTGCCCCAACGGTGATACTTACTGCCGTCAATATCCATAGATTCGTTGTCTCCCGGAGTAAATGGGGTTTCTGAATTTTTATCCTTTGCCAGCTGGATGGCGTTTTCTTCCGTTATAATTACCTTGTTCAGTTTGCTCCATTGGATGGCTTTTGCCGTCCACTCATTGTTACTCCAGGTATAGCTGCGGCTTACGTAGCCTCCCGTTGCCAGACCTTCGTCGTTCAGTCCTTTGCCGTAAATCTTGACACCCTTGATGCGGAAGTGTCGGATGGCATTCATCTTCTGGTCCAGTTGGAAGTTGAGGTTATAGCCCGTCAACGTCTGGTCGAAGAGGAAAGTAACTACTCGTCCAAAGGTTGCATCCGAACCTCCTGCCGTTGTACTTCCCTTATGTTCCGGTTTGGCGCAGATGATTGGCGCCTGTCCTAAATCTTTCTGAGCAAGGATAGGGGATGGGTTGCCATTTATGGTTGGCATGGAGAAAGGAATCTTCAGGAGATAGGTACTTTCTGTTGCCGATGGCTTACTGAGGGTTGCTGATTCTGAATGCGGCATATATCCGAAGAAGTCGAAGTTGCTGTTTGGGTAAGCATCCCATCGCTTTTCTTCCTTTGTGCTCCAGGTCTTGGTCGATGTATTGTAATCTACCAGGATATTGTCGAAGATGGCGTGGTTTTTGCCTCCTGTCTCTGTACCAGTGGTTTCAAAGCTATGAGTGGCAAAGTTGTAATAGCCGAAGACGCCCATGTTTTTTGGGTGCATTCGCTGAACCGGATCATAGCTTTCATATCTGTCATCCGCACGTGTCGTCATCTTTTGTGTCCGTGCAGCAAAGGTGATATATCGGTAACTGTCGGCGTGCTGGATAGGCAGGTCGTTGCTTTCGCAGGCAGTGAGACTTGCGAGGAAGGCAAAGAGGGGTATCATCAGTTTTTTATTCTTCATAATGAGTCATGTGGGGCGTTACCAGTCTTCGGTACCGCCATTATTTTTAATAGGAGTTTCCACCCATTTCTCCACCTGCATATTGGTGAAGGCAATGTTGGGTCCTGCTTCTGTTATTTTAAAGATGTATGTATATTGATAGCCCGCCTTCCATTGCATGTATTCAGCCGGAACGGTGGCAAGGGTCTTGTTTCCGTCGATGATGGCGCTGATGGTGTAAGCGCCCTGCTCGTATTGGGCGATGTTGAATGGTGGCACATAATACCACTTGTTATATTGGTTCTTGTCTTGCAGTATATGAATGGCATCGCCCTCTTCCTCGTAAGGTATCGTTAAACCGAGGAATCCTTTGGCAGCTGTATCCGCCGAAGTTTGCCAGTTAAAAGAAGGAGTATAGCTGGCTGGGGTTCCTGTGAGGGGATAGGTTGCCGTGATGATTCCCTTGAGCGGGGTATTGGCAGAAGATTGATCCTTGATGAATCTGCTGTCACCAAACAGGATACCGGTGATGGTGATGCGCTTGGTGTTCGCCGGATAGGTGAACTTGAATCGTACCTTGGCGATGAGCGGAGAAAAACGTAGGGTTACGCACTTGCCGTAAGGGGAAGTGGCGTCAGTATTGTCGGAGAACCATAAATCGCTGATATAAGGCACGCTGGTTGCCGTGGCGTTTTCAGAATAAGCAAATGGAATCTGAAAAGCACCTTCTGAGTCTGTGATGATTTTGGGTTCCGCTGGTGTATAAGCGTAGAAGCGGTAGTTGGATGCGGAGTAATCCCAGAATTTGATGGTTTGAGTAGTGGAGTGTTCAGGATGAGTAAGTCCGACGTATTCCCAGTCGGCGGTATTGCTTCCTGTGGTTCCTGCGCTACTTTGCGTAAAGTTTACCCGATAACCGTCCATGATGACTTGTGGGGAGTTGGAAGTAGCAGCATAGTTTTTGTATCCCCAAACCCGGAAGGATTTGAAGAGCGTTTCCAGTCCCGTTTCGCCGGAGCGGGTGGTAGGTGCATCCTGCCATATACCGTTGGCACCGCCGAAAGCGATTTCCACGTTTGGTTTAGGCTCCGGTGTCTCTGGTTTATCCTGTTCTGATGAGCAGGACAAAAGGCATAAAGCCGAGATCAAAAATGATAAGATGCGGATGTTTTGCATATTTTTTTCGTTGTATTTTTACCTAGGAACCGGGCGGGGAGAATTTCCCCGTCCGGTTTACGTTATATTTCATCTTTCTTTGGATATCGCCTAGTTGTGGGCGATATGGAAAGAGAGATTCACAATCTTATAAGAATCGAATTATTTCACAACCTTGATAACCTTGATAGCGTAGGTGTTATTGTTGTTTGTAATCTTCTGATAGTAAATCTTATCAGCTGTAAGTTTTGTGCCTACTGCAACTTTCTTAGCATCTGTACATTCGAAATCTGTATAGTACTCCTCTCCACCTTCTGCAACAGTTTCTGTGCCTTTTGCCTTATAGGCAGTGTTGAAGGTCTCTGCTTTCCCTGTTGTTAACTGATAAACGAAAGCATATGTGCCTTCTGTTGGTGTAAACTTGGCTGCGGTCTTTGCTGTAATAGCAAAGTCGTTTCCATCAACGCCTGGAATTTTGTTGAAGTTTGTTACCATAGTTGCATTTGTAAGAGTGATGCCATTGCGACCTGTTATGGCGTTACCATTAGTGGTAGAACCGATAGTAAGAGCATCATGAACTGTAGCCTCTGAAATTCCTACCTTGTTTGGATCTGTAACAGTGTAAAGCTTTGCTTTGTCAAGGTCAGTAGCAAGTGTTGGAACGTCAGTTGTCGTTTTACCTGGTTTCTTAACCATAACGTAAATATCACCTGTTGCTGCAGAGTACTCGTTCTTGGTAATGTCATGTCCCTTCTGATAGGTAGTGATAGAAGGAGTAGCAACAGTTGTGATAGTTGTCTGGTTGCCAATCTCTGAATCTGCTACTACAGCATCAAAGGTGATAGGGTAGAGACCTTCTGGACCTTCTGTAATGCCTGTCTTACCATTTGTGTTATCTGAAATCTTGAACACGTATGTGTAGGCATAATTAGACTTCCACTCTGCAAATTTAGCAGGGACAATAGCCTTTGCACCATATACTGTAATAGTTTCACCTGAGTTATCGTTTGCAACCAATGTGTAGTTTACGCGGAGGGTAAGGGTAGTACCAGCTTCGTTTGGAAGTACAATCTGATAATAATGATCGTCAGCACCACCTGCGTAAGTTGGTTGGTTTGTTGTTGTTGAAAGATAGTTATTTCCTGTTAAACGATCGTCTGCAGAAGTTGTATAGTTCAAAGTACCAAAATCTTTAGTTGCTTTTCCGTTTTCTCCTGCAAGAGCAACATGAGCTTTATTGTAGTCACTATTCTTAAGATTATTTGTACCAACAGTAGGGAAATATACAGTAGCTGTACCGCTGCCATAGAATTTATTATTTGCTGCATCTCCTTGTGTAAACAATGTAGCCTTGGTCTCTGTTATATCTTTACTATTAGCAGATGTATTTTCTGTATAGAAATTAACATCCTTTACCGAATATCCTGGAATAGTCTCATAGAAAGCAACACGTACCTTTGATGTCAGGTTACGGAATGAGAGCTGAACCTCTTTCTGATATTCAGGCTTTCCCTCTTCTTTTTGATTATATGCAGTAACCAAGTCTGCAATATAACACTTATGAAGAGCAGCGGCAGTACCTTGGAGAGTATAAGCTCCACCTTCTGCTGTTGTTGCTGTAGCTGGAGTAACAGCAGTTACCTTAACTTCTTTATCACCAGTTGGGGTTTCTGTTCCTGTCTTGATGGTAGCCTCGCCTGAAGAGAATGCTATGTAGTCATACTGGTCTGTAGAGTAGTCCCAATACTTGATAGTCTGCTCACCTTTAATAGTGGCAAGACCTGTCTGAGGGGTAAGACCTACATACTTCCAATCAGAAGTGTTGTCTGTAGTGGTACCGGCAGTATTCTCTTCCCATTGTACTGTATAATGGTCGAAAACTTTGTTTGTAACAATACCATTTGTTTGCTTCTCACCCTTAAAACCTGTAACAATAAACTTGTTATTAAGAAGCTGAGCTGCATCAGCACCTACATGGTCATTTGCACGGGTAATCTTACCCAGCTTTCCACCAAAGTTAATCGCCTTATTGGCACCAGTCTCAACATTTCCGCCTTCTGTTCCGACGAAGTCTTCGCTTGAGCAGCTTGCAAGTGC
>ERZ1034723.356-NODE-356-length-25890-cov-4.215405_pt1 | contig 25890 bp, 26 predicted proteins | sample MGYA00520637_ERZ1034723 | MGnify/ENA primary metagenome ERZ1034723 (study PRJEB33766, sample SAMN09781719) | gut metagenome | biome: gut microbiome | host: Homo sapiens | place: Madagascar | study: EMG produced TPA metagenomics assembly of the PRJNA485056 data set... | reverse complement strand
GCATTTAACTGTGTGTATGCATTAAGGAGGTTTTGTTTTTCTTCCTCTTTGTTAAAGTTAATGTTGTAAGCAGGATTCTCCATATCTTCCTTGCTATAAAGTATTGATGCCAGAACCTCTTTTTGCAGTTCTAATGCGATATCTCTGGCTTTCTGGGATAGTTCAAGTTGATATTTTGTAAGTTCCTGTATTAATTCTGATAACTTATAGTCAACAGGGTTGATAAAACGAGAGCCATATTTATCTTTAACTTCAAAATCATCACTATTTCTTAATCTGTAAACAGATAAAGAAGAAAGCGAGACTAGTTTTGCTAGTTCTGTTCTTAGTTCTTCTGTTTCATCATGCACTCTACGTCTATAACTAAGAGATATTCTTCTATCATCAGTGTTAAATAAACGAATTGTGTGTTTTTTAGATGAAAGCTGATATTCTATTTTGGAAAATGGAGATGTATCGCTTTCAAGTTTTTTGACTTTGATTGTTTTTGTCTTTTTTTTATCTTTAAGTTTTATTTCGGCACTATTGAAATCAGCATTGTTAATACTGTCCAAATCAAGGGATAATATTGAGTGCAGAAGGTTCATAAAGGTTGTTTTACCCGTGCCATTTCGGCCTATAATAATATTTACATCATCATTAAATGAGCAGGAACAGTTTAATCGCTGCCAAAAGCCATTAATTGTGACGCTTTGAATTTTATACATCTATGTATCCTTTATTATTAGTTGAGCTACTTAAATTTATAATCATTTGTGTCATCCTCAGTACAATTATGCCGTTTGGAAGATATTATTTCAAATGTTTAATATATACGGTATGAACGCACAATTAACCGAAATCATGCGCCTTATCACCAATCTGATCCGAACAGGTGTAGTTACCGAAGTGGACCGGGAGAACTGGCTTTGCCGGGTGAAAACGGGCGACCTTGAAACCAACTGGATCAGCTGGCTGACGCTGCGCGCGGGTAATGCCCGCACATGGTGGAAACCATCGGAAGGTGAGCAGGTGGTGCTGCTGAGTCTGGGAGGCAATCTGGAGACTGCCTTTGCGCTGCCCGCTGTCTATTCGAATCAGTTCGCACCACCGTCGACGTCGGCGGACGCCTGCGTGACAGAACATCCTGACGGTGGCTGGTTTGAATACGAACCCGCCACCGGGAGCTGGTATGTCAGGGGCATCAAATCAATGGTCATTGAGGCCGCTGACAACATCACCATGAAAACCAGTGAGTTTGTACTGGAGGCTGACCGCACGCGCATTAACAGCGAAGTGGTGATCAATGGTGGCGTTACCCAGGGTGGCGGAGCGATGAGTTCTAACGGGATCGTGGTTGATGCGCATCAGCATACTGGCGTCCTGAAAGGCGGCGACACGACTGGAGGTCCGGTATGACGCTTTATAGCGGGATGAACAATACCAGCGGTAAAGCCATTACTGATATTGACCATCTGCGTCAGTCGGTGCGGGACATTCTACTGACACCGCAGGGTAGCCGCATTGCCCGTCGGGAATATGGTTCCCTGTTGTCGACACTGATAGACCAGCCACAAAATCCGGCATTACGCCTGCAGGTCATGTCGGCAGTGTATGTGGCGCTGAGTCGCTGGGAGCCACGGCTGACGCTGGATTCCATCACCATCAACAGCAATTTTGACGGTTCAATGGTGGTGGAGCTGACCGGGCGGCATAATAACGGTGTGCCTGTTTCCCTTTCCGTATCAACAGGAGCAGAGAATGGCAGTGATTGACCTTTCGCAGTTGCCTGCGCCGCAGATTGTAGATGTGCCGGACTTTGAGACGCTGCTTGCCGAACGCAAGGCCGAATTTGTTGCGCTTCATCCGAAAGATGAGCAGGAAGCAGTGATCCGCACGCTGGAACTGGAATCTGAACCCGTCACCAAATTGCTTCAGGAGAACGCTTACCGTGAGTTGCTTCTGCGCCAGCGCATTAACGAAGCCGCGCATGCTGTGATGGTGGCTTACGCGATGGGCGGCGATCTTGACCAGCTCGCTGCCAACTACAACGTGAAACGCCTGACGGTGACGCCTGCTGATAATGACGCTGTGCCACCCGTTGCGGCTGTGATGGAAAGCGATGAAGCGTTACGCCTGCGTGTGCCTGCGGCTTTTGAAGGGCTTTCGGTTGCGGGGCCAACCGCAGCTTATGAATTTCATGCCCGAAGCGCCGACGGTCGGGTGGCGGATGCCAGTGCAACCAGCCCGGCACCTGCAGAGGTGGTACTGACTGTCCTTAGCCGCGAAGGCGACGGAACAGCAGAAAAAGACCTGCTGGATGTGGTGGAGAACGCCCTGAACAGTGAGAACGTCCGCCCGGTGGCTGACCGTCTGACGGTTCGCAGTGCAGAAATCATACCGTACCGCGTGGAAGCCACCATTTTGCTCTATCCGGGGCCGGAAGCAGAGCCGGTAATGGCAGCGGCAAAAGCCAGCCTGCAGAAGTACATCGCCAGTCAGACGCGGCTTGGTCGGGATATTCGCCGTAGCGCCATCTTTGCCGCCCTGCATGTTGAGGGTGTGCAGCGTGTGGAGCTGGCTTCGCCGCTGGCGGATGTGGTTTTGAACAAAACGCAGGCGGCATCATGTACGCAGTGGAGCGTGACCAACGGGGGAACGGATGAATAGTCTGCTGCCATCGGGGTCAACTTCACTGGAGCGCCGACTGGCGCAAACGTGCAGCGGGATTTCTGATCTGCAGGTGCCGCTGCGTGACTTGTGGAATCCGGCTACCTGCCCGGTCAGCTTCCTGCCTTATCTCGCCTGGGCGTTCTCTGTGGATCGCTGGGACGAAGGCTGGACAGAAAGCGTCAAACGCCAGGTAGTGAAGGATGCTTTTTATATTCATCAGCATAAAGGGACCACCAGTGCCGTGCGGCGGGTGGTGGAGCCGTTCGGCTTTCTGATCCGCATTATTGAGTGGTGGCAGACCGGAGAAACACCGGGCACGTTTCGCCTGGACATCGGCGTGCAGGACCAGGGCATCACTGAAGATACCTATCTGGAACTTGAGCGGCTGATAAGCGATGCCAAACCATGTAGCCGTCACATGATCGGCATGTCCATCAATCTGCAGACCAGCGGCTCGCATTGGGTGGGAGCCGCCAGTTATCTTGGCGAAGAAATCACGATCTATCCGTATATCAACGAAACGATTATTTCCGGTGGCACCGCGCATGAAGGCGGGGCGGTCCATGTTATTGACACAATGAGAGTGAATCCATGAGCACAAAATTTTATACCCTGCTGACGGATATTGGCGCGGCGAAACTTGCCAGCGCCGCCGCGCTCGGTGTGCCGCTAAAAATTACCCATATGGCGGTGGGCGATGGCGGCGGAGTATTGCCAACGCCGGACGCAAAGCAGACGGCACTGGTAAATGAGAAACGCCGGGCTGCGCTGAATATGCTTTATATCGACCCGCAGAATAGCAGCCAGATTATTGCTGAACAGGTGATCCCTGAAAACGAGGGCGGTTGGTGGATACGTGAAGTGGGCCTGTTTGATGAGTCCGGGGCATTGATTGCCGTGGGAAACTGCCCGGAAAGCTATAAGCCGCAACTGGCTGAAGGCAGCGGGCGTACCCAGACCGTGCGCATGGTGCTGATTACCAGCAGCACGGACAATATCACCCTGAAAATCGACCCTGCCGTAGTGCTGGCAACCCGCAAGTATGTGGATGACAAAGCACTGGAGTTGAAGGTGTACGTGGATGACCTGATGGCAAAACATCTTGCCGCACCGGACCCGCATTCACAGTATGCACCCAAAGAAAGTCCGACGTTTACCGGAACTCCCAAAGCGCCAACGCCAGCGGCGGGGAATAATACCACGCAGCTTGCGACCACCGCATTTGTTCAGGCGGCACTGACGGCTCTTATTAATGGTGCGCCAGCCACGCTGGACACGCTGAAAGAAATAGCCGTAGCCATTAACAATGATCCGAAATTCAGTACCACCATTAACAATGCGCTGGCACTGAAAGCGCCGCTGTCGAGTCCTGCACTCACCGGAACGCCAACAGCCCCCACGGCGGCGCAGTCGGTCAACAATACACAGATTGCCACTACGGCTTTTGTGAAATCGGCGATTGCAGCAATGGTGGGTTCTGCACCTGAGGCACTGGATACACTGAACGAACTGGCGGCGGCACTGGGGAATGATCCGAACTTTGCCACGACAATGCTTAATGCGCTGGCAGGTAAACAACCGCTGGACAATACGCTGACTAATTTGAGTGGAAAGGATGTAGCAGGTCTTCTCACATACCTTGGTTTGGGAGAAGGTTCGGCATTACCCGTTGGCGTGCCTGTTCCGTGGCCTTCCGCCACTCCGCCAACCGGCTGGCTGAAATGCAACGGTGCCGCTTTTTCTGCTGAAGAATACCCGGAACTGGCAAAGGCTTATCCGACAAATAAATTGCCTGATTTACGTGGTGAGTTTATTCGTGGCTGGGATGACGGGCGTGGAGTGGATAACGGTCGTACTTTATTAACGAATCAAGAGCATGCAGTAATTTCTCATAATCATGGAATACCTACAAAAGTGGGGTCAGTTACTAATATCCCGTATGGAATAGAACAGGTTATATCTGATGAAACCATTTTTTCATCAGCAAAAACAGTTGGTGTGGATTACTGGTCTAACAGTGAAAGAGTTTTTACTTATACCACTGGTGGAAGAAATGGTGCTGAATCAGTGAGTTCACCTGATGCCTCCTCTTTAATTAAAGAAACCAGACCACGGAACTTGGCATTTGCGTATATCGTGAGGGCAGCATAATGGATTACGCCGTATTAAATAACGAATTTATCGCCACCCAGGCAGGAAATATTACTGTTTATAACTATGATGGTGAAACACGGGAATATATTTTCACATCAACTGAATATCTTGCTGTGGGTGTCGGCATTCCGGCATGTTCCTGTTTAGATGCTCCAGGCGCATACAAAGCTGGTTATGCAATCTGCCGTTCTGCAGATTTTAACTCATGGGAATATGTGCCAGACCATCGCGGTGAAACGGTATATAGCACTGAAACAGGAGAATCAAAAGAAATCACAGCTCCGGGTGATTACTCTGAAAATACAACTACTATCGCCCCGTTAACGCCATTCGATAAATGGGATGGTGAGAAATGGGTGACCGATACTGAGGCACAGCATAGCGCCGCAGTAGACGTGGCAGAAGCACAGCGCCAGTCGCTGATTGATGCTGCTATGGCTTCCATCAGTCTGATTCAGCTGAAATTGCAGGCCGGGCGGCAGCTGACGCAAGCAGAAATCACCCGCCTTAACGCTGTGCTGGATTACATTGACACGGTGACGGCAACAGATACCAGCACCGCGCCGGATGTCATCTGGCCTGAACTGCCGGAGGCGTAGGCCATTCAATATCTGGAGCACTGGAGGTATCAACCAGTTCCAGTGCGTCCAGATAATCCAGCCACAAATTATATTGCGCCAGTTCCTCACCTTTCAGACGACCAATAGCAGCCTTTCCTGGCCACTGCTTACTGTTAATATATTCATTAACTCGATTTATGAGTGCCTGTTTTTTTCGTTCCGCTTCTGACTGTTGTTCTTCATGAGTTAGCGGCGGTACGTCATCCCATGCAGGATAGCCATCATCACCCGCAACTCTCACTTTCCCTGGAGGTGGGGACAGGTACTTAATAAATATATCCTCATCAACTTCAACTCCATTATGAGGCCATAACCCAGACTCCTTATACTGACTTTCCAGAGTAAATGGGTAAAACATATTAGTTTTAGCATCGTAAAGATATTTACTCATTTTATCTTCCTGTAGCAAACCAGCGGCAACCAGCGACAGTTGGAACATTGAAGGATGGATTTCCTTTATCAAGAGATCCCAGGTTCTCTGCTATGACATTTGAGTTAGTCAATTTATAGAATTGCCATACTGACATTTTCCCTGCCACAGGAGCCTGGTCATGTTCATTAATAGAAATGACGGCTGTCGGAAATGGGATAGGAAAATTAATCAAAACTTCATTTGTTGTGGCCTCAGTTAGCCCCCATTGTTCAATATAACCATCCGGGCTTCGCCTCCATCCCGTCGTTGTATCTCCCCCACACTCCCACGCTGACATATCAGGAATTTGGTTTTGCCCGTTACCCACATCCCGTTTTGCCGCTTCTCCCAAACCAACGTTTATGAAAATGCAGAGATAACGGCTAACTGGCATCATCTCCGGTTTTTATTCAGGGGGATGATCATGCTTATTGGCTATGTACGCGTGTCAACAAATGACCAGAACACCGATTTGCAACGCAATGCACTGAACTGTGCGGGATGTGAGCGGATTTTTGAGGATAAAATCAGTGGCACCAAGTCCGACAGACCGGGGCTGAAAAAGCTGCTCAGGACACTATCGGCAGGAGACACGCTGGTTGTCTGGAAGCTGGACAGACTGGGGCGCAGTATGCGGCATCTCGTTACGCTGATAGAAGAGCTGCGCCAGCGTGGCGTGAATTTCCGAAGCCTGACTGACAGTATTGATACCAGCACCCCAATGGGCCGTTTCTTTTTTCATGTCATGGGTGCCCTGGCTGAAATGGAACGCGAACTGATAGTTGAACGTACCAGGGCGGGGCTGGCTGCAGCTCGTGCTAAAGGCAGAGTAGGTGGACGCCGTCCTAAGTTGACCAGCGAACAGTGGGCACAGATTGGGCGTTTACTCGAGGCCGGAGAATCAAGACAGCGTATTGCACTGATTTTTGATGTAGGCGTTTCTACCATTTATCGAAAATTTCCGGCAAATAAGAACAATAAATCTCCCTGAATCAGCTTTATTTTGATTATCCCTGAAAGCAGACAAATACCGTCATTTTGTGTGAATAACGGTACAACTGCGCTTAGCTGTTTGTCAGGCACAATCACTTCAACATAGGGCGAAGCCTAATCCAATCAGGAGGTTCGCCACTATGGCTCAGGATTACCACCACGGGGTGCGCGTTGTTGAAGTCAACGAAGGCACCCGATCCATTACCACGGTGAGCACCGCCATCGTGGGTATGGTCTGCACGGGCGATGATGCCGATGCAAAAATGTTTCCTCTTAATAAACCCGTGCTGCTCACTGATGTGCTGACTGCCAGCGGTAAAGCGGGTGAGTCAGGCACGCTGGCTCGTTCGCTGGATGCCATCGCTGACCAGGCAAAACCCGTGACCGTTGTTGTGCGTGTGCCGCAGGGTGAAACGGAAGAAGAAACCACGACCAATATCATCGGAGCAGTGACCGCTGAAGGTAAAAAAACAGGCATGAAAGCCCTGTTATCTGCCCAGTCACAGCTCGGCGTTAAACCGCGCATTCTCGGCGTGCCAGGTCACGACACGAAGGCGGTAGCTACTGAGTTGCTGAGCGTGGCGCAAAGCCTGCGTGGATTTGCTTACCTGTCAGCGTATGGTTGCAAGACAGTGCAGGAAGCAATCACTTACCGTGAAAACTTCAGTCAGCGTGAAGGAATGCTGATCTGGCCCGACTTTACTGGCTGGGACACGGTGCTGAATGCCGAAGCAACGGCTTATGCCACCGCCCGTGCGCTTGGTCTGCGCGCCAAAATTGACGAGCAGACCGGATGGCACAAAAGCCTGTCCAACGTGGGCGTTAACGGTGTCACCGGAATTTCTGCTGATGTGTTCTGGGATCTGCAGGACCCGGCAACCGATGCGGGACTGCTGAACCAGAACGACGTCACCACCCTTATCCGCAAAGACGGTTTTCGCTTCTGGGGTTCCCGCTGCCTGAGTGATGACCCGCTCTTTGCCTTCGAAAACTACACCCGCACGGCGCAGGTGCTGACGGACACGATGGCAGAAGCGCACATGTGGGCGGTGGATAAACCGCTGAATCCGTCGCTGGCCCGCGACATTATCGAGGGTATCCGCGCCAAAATGCGCAGCCTGGTCAGTCAGGGCTATCTCATTGGTGGTGATTGCTGGCTGGATGAGTCGGTGAACGACAAAGACACGCTGAAAGCCGGAAAACTCACCATCGACTACGACTACACGCCAGTGCCGCCACTTGAAAACCTGATGCTGCGTCAGCGCATCACCGATCAGTACCTGGTGAATTTCTCCAGCCAGGTCAGCGCGTAAGGGGACAACATGGCTTTACCACGCAAATTAAAACACCTGAACCTGTTTAATGACGGGAACAACTGGCAGGGGATCGTTGAGTCGCTGACGCTGCCGAAATTTACCCGCAAATATGAGAAGTATCGCGGCGGCGGAATGCCGGGTGCAGTGGATGTGGATCTGGGGCTGGATGACGGCGCACTGGATACGGAATTTTCCATTGGTGGTACTGAACTGCTGCTGTTTAAGCAGATGGGCAAAGCCACGGTGGATGGTATCCAGTTGCGCTTTACCGGCTCTATCCAGCGTGACGATACCGGGGAAGTGCAGGCCGTGGAGCTTGTGGTGCGTGGACGTCACAAAGAAGTGGATTCCGGCGAGTGGAAGACGGGCGAAAGCAACACCACCAAAGTGACCAGTACCAACAGCTACGCGAAGCTGACTATAAATGGTGAAGTGCTCTATGAAGTGGACCTTATCAACATGGTGGAAATTGTGGACGGTGTGGACCTGATGGAAGCGCACCGCAACGCCCTCGGCCTCTGATGTATCTGAACGGCGCGGGATACCGCGCCAGAACCCAATTTACAGGACAGCAAAATGAGCGATAAGCAGACTGAAAAGACTATTCAACTGGATACCCCCATCAAGCGCGGTAAAACAGAAATCACCGAAATTGTGCTGCGTAAACCGCAGTCCGGTGCGCTGCGCGGTACACGCCTGCAGGCCATTATGGATATGGATGTGAACGCGATGATGACCGTGATCCCCCGCATCTCCAGTCCGGCACTGACTGCACAGGAAATTGCAGAGATGGACCCGGCAGATCTCACTGCCATGTCGGTTGAGGTTGTCACTTTTTTGTTGAAGAAGTCGGTGCTTGCCGGTTTACCGACAGCCTGACGGTTGACGATCTGGTGGCTGATATCGCCACCATCTTTCACTGGCCGCCATCCGTTACTGACGTTATGCCGCTGACCGAAGTGCTGGAATGGCGGTATAAAGCGATTCAGAGAAGCGGGGCCAACGATGAGTGATAATAACCTGCGCCTGCAGGTCATTCTTAATGCGGTTGACAAACTCACCCGCCCATTCCGTGCTGCACAGGCCAGTTCGAAAGAGCTGGCTGGCGCAATTCAGAATACCCGAAACAGCCTCAAAGAACTGAATAAGCAGGCTGGCAGAATTGATGAATTTCGCAAGACGCGCTCGCAACTAGCCATAACAGCCAACAACCTGAACGCAGCCCGCGAAGAGGCGGCAAAACTCGCCACACAATTTGCTGCCACTAACAGGCCAACCGCCGCGCAGGCAAAGTTATTCAGTCAGGCCAAAACACGAGTACAGGAACTTCAGCAGACCTATAACGGCTTGTTGGGGGCGGTCCAGAGACAACGTCAGGCACTTAAAGAATCAGGGATTGATACCAGACAACTCAGTAGTGCCCAGCGAGAACTTAAGAAAAATGCCGAAGAAACTCGTCAGGCACTGGAGGGCCAGCAAAAAGCACTTAAACGTCTGAGTGAACAACAGGCACGGATGAACGCTGCCAGAGAACAATACTCAAGACGGCTTGAAGTGCGCGATCGCATCGCAGGAGCCGGAGCCACCACCACGGCTGCAGGGCTGGCAATGGGCGCACCAGTGATGGCGGCGGTAAAAAGCTATACCAGCATGGAAGATGCCATGAAAGGTGTGGCAAAGCAGGTCAATGGTCTGCGTGACGATAATGGCAACCGCACTGCGCGTTTTTACGAAATGCAGGATGCCATCAAAGCTGCCAGTGAACAGCTGCCAATGGAAAACGGTGCTGTGGACTTCGCCGCACTGGTTGAAGGTGGTGCGCGCATGAATGTGGCAAACCCTGACGACAGCTGGGAGGACCAGAAACGTGACCTGCTGGCCTTCGCCAGTACGGCAGCAAAGGCGGCAACAGCCTTTGAGCTGCCAGCGGATGAACTGTCAGAAAGTCTGGGGAAAATCGCCCAGCTCTACAAAATACCAACCCGCAATATTGAACAGCTCGGTGATGCGCTGAACTATCTGGATGATAACGCTATGTCGAAAGGGGCAGACATCATTGATGTCATGCAACGCCTGGGCGGTGTGGCTGATCGTCTGGATTATCGTAAAGCGGCGGCGCTGGGTTCCACCTTCCTGACACTGGGGGCTGCGCCGGAGGTCGCTGCCAGTGCTGCCAACGCGATGGTGCGTGAATTGTCCATTGCGACCATGCAAAGCAAGAGTTTCTTTGAAGGAATGAATCTGCTGAAACTCAATCCTGAAGTGATTGAAAAGCAGATGACGAAGGATGCGATGGGAACTATCCAGCGCGTACTGGAGAAGGTAAACGCACTGCCGCAGGATAAGCGCCTGTCTGCCATGACCATGTTGTTTGGTAAAGAGTTTGGCGATGATGCGGCGAAACTGGCAAACAACCTGCCGGAACTGCAGCGCCAGCTAAAACTGACAGCGGGCAATGATGCGCTCGGTTCGATGCAGAAAGAATCCGACATTAACAAGGACTCACTTTCTGCGCAGTGGTTGCTGGTCAAAACCGGAGCGCAGAACACCTTCAGCAGCCTGGGCGAAACGCTGCGCCAGCCGCTGATGGATATTCTGTACACGGTGAAAAGCATCACGGGGGCGTTGCGTCGCTGGGTGGAAGCTAACCCTGAACTGACGGGCACACTGATGAAAGTAGCCGCGGTTGTGGCTGCTGTTACTGTGGGCCTCGGCACCCTGGCTGTGGTGTTGGCTGCTGTGCTGGGGCCGCTGGCAGTCATCCGTCTGGGATTCTCTGTGCTGGGTATCAAAACGTTACCTTCCGTTACGGCAGCAGTAACGCGAACCAGCAGCGCGTTGTCCTGGTTGGCTGGCGCACCACTTGCACTGCTGCGACGCGGGCTTGCTTCATCGGGCAACGCCGCAGGTTTACTTACTGCGCCGTTGTCGTCTTTGCGCCGCACGGCATCACTGACGGGAAATGTCCTGAAAACTGTAGCAGGTGCGCCGGTTGCACTTTTGCGGTCTGGATTATCCGGTTTACGTGCTGTTGCTGTGATGTTTATGAATCCTCTGGCGGTACTGCGCGGTGGACTGGCCTCCGCAGGCACGGTGCTTCGTGTGCTGGCATCCGGTCCGCTGGCGATGCTGCGCGTTGCCCTGTATGCCATATCTGGTCTGTTAGGTGCTCTGCTCAGTCCGATAGGTCTTGTGGTTACTGCACTGGCAGGCGTGGCGCTGGTTGTCTGGAAATACTGGCAACCCATCACCGCATTTCTCGGTGGCGTGGTGGAAGGATTCAAAGCGGCGGCAGGTCCCATCAGTGCTGCATTCGAACCACTTAAGCCTGTGTTTCAGTGGATTGGCGACAAAGTACAGGCGCTGTGGGGCTGGTTTACTAATCTGTTGACGCCTGTTAAGTCGACCTCTGCCGAACTGCAGAGCGCAGCGGCAATGGGGCGACGATTCGGGGAGGCACTGGCGGAAGGGCTGAATATGGTCATGCATCCGCTGGACTCCCTGAAATCCGGTGTTTCCTGGTTGCTGGATAAACTCGGCATTGTCAGTAAAGAAGCTGCAAAGGCGAAACTGCCGGAAAGCGTGACGCGTCAGCAACCTGCGACGGTGAATGCAGACGGTAAAGTGATGATGCCATCGGGTGGTTTTCCGTCATGGGGATATGGCTTTGCGGGGATGTATGACAGCGGCGGGTATATCCCGCGCGGGCAGTTTGGCATCGTCGGTGAAAACGGGCCGGAAATTGTTAACGGCCCGGCAAATGTGACCAGCCGGAGAAATACAGCTGCACTGGCTGCCGTTGTTGCCGGAATGATGGGCGTTGCTGCCGCGCCAGCAGAGTTTCCACCGTTGCACCATTTGGCACTTCCCGCGAAAGGCGACGAAGCGATGGTGAGTCGTGCAGCCACTGTGCCGCCCGTTCAGCGGATTGAGGCACCGATGCAGATCATCATTCAGACGCAGCCAGGACAAAGTGCGCAGGATATTGCGCGGGAGGTGGCACGTCAGCTTGATGAACGTGAACGCAGGCTGAAGGCAAAAGCCAGGAGTAACTACAGCGATCAGGGGGGATACGACGCATGATGATGGTGCTGGGATTGTACGTGTTTATGCTGCGCACTGTGCCGTATCAGGAACTGCAGTATCAACGCAGCTGGCGACATGCGGCAAACAGCCGGGTCAACCGACGTCCGTCCACGCAGTTTCTGGGACCGGACAACGACATGCTGACGCTTTCTGGTGTTCTTATGCCAGAGATAACGGGCGGCAGGCTGTCGTTGCTGGCTCTGGAGCAGATGGCAGAACAGGGAAAAGCATGGCCCCTGATTGAAGGCAGCGGCACGATTTACGGCATGTATGTGATTGAGGGACTGAATCAGACTAAAACGGAGTTTTTCCGCGATGGTATGCCGCGCCGGATTGAGTTCACCCTCTCGCTCAAACGGGTGGATGAATCCCTGTCCGATATGTTCGGTGATCTCAGTGCGCAGCTGAATAATTTGCAGGATACGGCAACGTCTGCCTTAAGCGATATCAGTAAAACGGTGGGAGGGCTGCTGTCGTGAATTTCAGCTCTGAACTGCTTAACAAAGGCAACAAAACTCCAGCATTCAGCATCAGTATTGAAGGCAAGGATATCACCACTGTGCTGGACAACCGCCTGATGGGGCTTACGCTGACGGATAACCGGGGCTTTGAAGCGGACCAGCTTGATCTGGAGCTGGACGACGCCGACGGAAAAATCGTGCTGCCGCGCCGTGGTGCGGTCATTACGCTGGCGCTGGGCTGGAAGGGGCAGCCGCTTTTCCCGAAAGGGGCATTCACGGTGGACGAGATTGAACACACTGGCGCACCGGATCGCCTGACTATCCGGGCGCGAAGTGCTGATTTTAGGGAAACGCTGAATACCCGCCGTGAAAAATCGTGGCACAAGACCACTGTCGGGGAAGTGGTGAAGGAAATAGCCGCGCGTCACAAGCTGAAGATGGCACTGGGTAAAGACCTGTCGGATAAGCCCGTGGAGCATATAGACCAGACTAATGAGAGTGACGGCAGTTTTCTGATGCGGCTGGCGCGCCAGTACGGTGCCATCGCGTCGGTGAAAAATGGCAATCTGTTATTCATCCGGCAGGGACAGGGCAAAAGCGCCACTGGTAAACCACTGCCGGTGATCACTATCACACGCAAGGACGGCGACAGTCACCGCTTTACCCTGGCAGATCGCGGAGCCTACACGGGGGTAATTGCCAGCTGGTTGCATACCCGCGAACCCGCGAAGAAAGAAAGCACTACGGTGAAGCGTAAGCACAGGACTAAGAAGCAGAAGAAAGAGCCGGAAGCGAAGCAGGGCGATTACCTGGTGGGGACGGATGAAAACGTGCTGGTACTTAATCGCACTTATGCCAACCGGAGCAACGCCGAACGAGCGGCAAAAATGCAGTGGGAACGCCTGCAACGCGGCGTTGCGTCATTCTCGCTACAACTGGCGGAAGGGCGGGCAGATCTCTACACGGAAATGCCTGTGAAGGTCAGTGGTTTTAAACAGCCGATAGATGATGCGGAATGGACCATTACGACTCTGACACATACCGTCAGCCCGGATAACGGTTTTACGACCAGTCTGGAGCTTGAAGTGAAGATTGATGATTTCGAAATGGAATGATTCTTCGCAATGGAGAACTTTTAAGTTTTCAAAATGGAATAATGCGGTATCATTATTGTGAATTTAGCAAAAATGGGGAGAACTCGAAAAATGATGATTTGCCCACTGTGTGGAAGTGCCGCCCATACTCGCAGCAGTTTTCAGGTATCTTCATTGACCAAAGAGCGTTACAACCAGTGCCAGAACATTAACTGCAGCCATACTTTTGTTACCCATGAAACTTTTGTTCGTTCGATTGCAACGCCAAAAGAGTCAAATCCGGTTCAGCCGCATCCAATGAAATCAGGACAGGTGGCGCTCTCTCTTTGACGCTGCCGCCAATTTGTCGCCATCGTTAAAAAACAGTGCTTCTAACATCATGATTTTAAAAGGCATAAATTTCAGGCAACAAAAAACCCATCAACCTTGAACCGAAATGGCGGGGTTGATGGGCTCCACAAAATGGGGACATCAAAGAAAAGCAGTGGCACTAATTAAGACTGATGCCCTGCGGAAAAGTTCTGCGGTTGTGCAAAAAAATTTCATTTTCAGGGCAACTTCAGTTTTATCCTAATCCTGGCCATACCATGACGATGATTGTCCCTGCCAGCGTCAGCAGGACGTTGGCGATTGCGTAGGTGCCCGCATAGCCCAGCGCAGGGATGTTACTGCGAGCTGTATCACTGATGATCTCCATTGCCGGCGCGCAGGTGCGTGCGCCCATCATTGCGCCGAACAACAGTGCGCGGTTCATTCGCAATACATAAGCACCGAACAAGAAACAGATAACCACGGGCACAAGACTGACAATTAATCCGGCAATCAACATCTGACCGCCAATCGCGCCCAGGCCGTTATTAATACCGCTACCGGCGCTCAGACCAACGCCTGCCATAAACACCATCAAGCCGAACTCTTTCACCATGCTTAATGCACCTTGCGGAATGTAACCGAAGGTCGGGTGGTTAGCACGCATAAAGCCCAGCATAATTCCGGCGAATAACAACCCGGCAGCGTTCCCCATGCCGAAACTGAATGTGCTGAACTGGAAGGTGATCATCCCGATCATCAGCCCAATAACAAAGAAGGCGCAAAATGCCAGCAGGTCAGTGACCTGGCTGTGAATCGAGATAAAGCCGATGCGATCGGCGATGGTTTTTACGCGACGGGCATCACCGCTGACTTGTAAAACGTCACCTTTGTTAAGCACGACGTTGTCATCTATCGGCATCTCAATCTGGCTACGAATGACGCGGTTAAGGAAGCAACCGTGATCGGTCAACTTCAGTTGTGCGAGACGTTTACCTACAGCGTTATGGTTTTTAACGACCACTTCTTCAGTGACGATACGCATGTCGAGAAGGTCACGATCGAAAACTTCTTTACCGTTACGGAAGCTGGGATCGAGTCGGGCATGGGCGTCGGGATAGCCTACCAACGCTATTTCATCGCCCATTTGTAGCACGGCATCACCGTCTGGATTTGCCAGAATCCCGTTACGTCGAATACGTTCAATGTAGCAGCCGGTTTGTCGATAAATACCCAGTTCACGCAGATTTTTGCCGTCGGTCCAGGCCACCAGCTCCGGGCCGACGCGATAGGCGCGGATCACCGGTAAATAAACCTTACGGTTGGCATCAGTGTCCAGGCCACGTTCGCGGGCGATTTGCTGGGCGCTGGTCTGTAAGTCCTGATGCTGCAATTTCGGCAAGTAACGCGCACCAACAATCAAACTCACCAGACCGATTAAATAGGTTAAGGCATACCCGAGGCTCAGATTATCCAGTGCCAGTGAGAGCTGCCTGCTTTCCATGCCGGAATGACGCAGTGTATCGCCAGCACCGACCAGAACCGGTGTCGACGTCATAGAGCCTGCTAACATACCGGCCGTCAGGCCAATATCCCAGCCAAACAGCTTACCTAACCCTAAGGCGATCACCAGCGCACTGCCAACCATCACCAGTGCTAACATTAGGTAATTTTTCCCATCGCGAAAAAAAATGGAAAAAAAGTTCGGTCCGGCTTCGACCCCGACGCAGAAAATAAACAGCATAAAGCCAAGATTAAGCGCATCGGTGTTAATGCTGAAATGTTGTTGGCCTAATAACAGCGATACGACTAAAACGCCAATGGAATTACCCAGTTGGATCGAACCAAGTCGTAACTTTCCGAGACATAGCCCAAGCGCGAGGACCACAAATAATAACAGAATGTAATTCCCATTTAACAATTCGGCGACGTTTATATTCACGGAGGCTAACTTCTTGTTTACTAGTAAGCTGTTGAAAGAAATGGTAATTTACGATAATGTTTTTTACCAGAATTCAGGGCGCAGATTCATTCAGCGCACCTAAACGATAGTAAAGTAACAATATATTTTACTAGTGTAATCACATTAGGTATCAACGGCTATATGAATTGCGTTGGCCTATATTAGCATGGAATGCGAAGCGGCTTTATCTTACTGAACGCCACACTGGCGAAAAATGTGTTCGATAGACGCTGTGTCAGGAGGAACGAGTGAAACATAAACAACGTTGGGCGGGGGCAATCTGCTGTTTTGTCCTCTTCATTGTGGTGTGCCTTTTTCTGGCGACGCACATGAAAGGCGCTTTTCGGGCTGCCGGGCATCCTGAAATCGGCTTGCTATTTTTCATTCTTCCTGGAGCAGTGGCCAGCTTCTTTTCACAGCGTAGAGAAGTCCTGAAACCTCTGTTTGGCGCAATGCTGGCGGCACCCTGTTCGATGCTCATTATGCGGCTGTTTTTTTCACCGACGCGCTCATTCTGGCAAGAGCTGGCATGGTTACTAAGCGCGGTGTTCTGGTGTGCGCTGGGGGCACTGTGTTTCTTATTTATCAGTAGTTTGTTTAAACCACAGCACAGAAAAAATCAGTAAAGCCCTCAACGCGAGGGCTTGTCAGACGATCAGGCGTCCAGATTTTCTTTCACCCATGCAGCAAAATCGGTATAGCCGCCGATATGTTGCTGATCGACAAAAATCTGCGGCACGGTTTCTACGGGTTTACCTGCCTTTTGTTGTAGATCTTCTTTAGTGATCCCTTCCGCACGAATATCTACATACTGATACTGAAAATCATCGCGTTCATTGCTCAATTTCTCAGCCAGATCTTTTGCACGCACACAGTAAGGGCAACCCGAACGACCAAAAATAACGGTTTGCATTATTTCTCTCCTCATAGATTTATGCCTGTAATGATCACGCTAAAATGTATTCGCTGAAAGTAGGTTTAACCTGTTGCATTAATTGCTAAAAGCTATAACTGTTAAACACAATACAGTGAAAAGTTTTAGACTGAAGGCTCACTTTGCAGAGGGAAGCGTATGCGCGCGATCGGTAAATTGCCTAAAGGCGTGTTGATACTGGAATTTATCGGAATGATGCTACTGGCGGTGGCGCTGCTGTCGGTAAGCGACTCCCTGTCGCTGCCTGAGCCATTTTCTCGGCCAGAAGTGCAGATTCTGATGATTTTTCTCGGTGTTTTGCTCATGCTTCCCGCTGCGGTGGTGGTTATTCTTCAGGTGGCAAAACGTCTTGCCCCACAGCTGATGAACCGTCCACCGCAATATTCACGTTCAGAAAGAGAAAAAGATAATGACGCCAACCATTGAACTTATTTGTGGCCATCGCTCCATTCGCCATTTCACTGATGAACCCATTTCCGACGCGCAGTGTGAGGCGATTATTAACAGCGCCCGTGCGACGTCCAGTTCCAGTTTTTTGCAGTGCAGTAGCATTATTCGCATTACCGACAAAGCGTTACGTGAAGAACTGGTGACGCTGACCGGCGGGCAAAAACACGTAGCGCAAGCGGCGGAGTTCTGGGTGTTCTGTGCCGACTTTAACCGCCATTTACAGATCTGTCCGGATGCTCAGCTCGGCCTGGCGGAACAACTGTTGCTCGGTGTCGTTGATACGGCAATGATGGCGCAGAATGCATTAATCGCAGCGGAATCGCTGGGATTGGGCGGGGTATATATCGGCGGCCTGCGCAATAATATTGAAGCGGTGACGAAACTGCTTAAATTACCGCAGCATGTTCTGCCGCTGTTTGGGCTGTGCCTTGGCTGGCCTGCGGATAATCCGGATCTTAAGCCGCGTTTACCGGCCTCCATTTTGGTGCATGAAAACAGCTATCAACCGCTGGATAAAGGCGCACTGGCGCAGTATGACGAGCAACTGGCGGAATATTACCTCACCCGTGGCAGCAATAATCGCCGGGATACCTGGAGCGATCATATCCGCCGAACAATCATTAAAGAAAGCCGCCCATTTATTCTGGATTATTTGCACAAACAGGGTTGGGCGACGCGCTAAAACCGCCACGTCGATGTATGATACGCGGGCTTTTGACCAGGTCTGACAGAGAGGTGCAGGGTGAAAATTGCCATATTGTCCCGGGATGGAACGCTCTATTCGTGTAAGCGGCTGCGTGAAGCCGCTATACAGCGCGGTCACCTGGTTGAAATTCTTGATCCGCTTTCTTGCTACATGAACATAAATCCTGCGGCGTCTTCTATTCACTACAAAGGCCGCAAGTTACCCCATTTTGACGCAGTGATCCCGCGTATTGGCACCGCCATTACCTTTTATGGGACGGCGGCACTGCGCCAGTTCGAGATGCTGGGGAGCTATCCGCTCAATGAGTCGGTCGCCATTGCCCGGGCGCGTGACAAATTGCGTTCCATGCAACTGCTGGCGCGTCAGGGCATCGGCCTGCCTGTCACGGGCATTGCGCATTCGCCGGATGATACCAGCGATTTAATCGACATGGTCGGTGGTGCGCCGCTGGTGGTCAAGCTGGTTGAAGGCACGCAGGGAATTGGCGTCGTGCTGGCGGAGACGCGTCAGGCGGCGGAAAGCGTGATTGACGCTTTCCGCGGTCTGAACGCGCATATTCTGGTGCAGGAATATATCAAAGAGGCGCAAGGGTGCGATATCCGCTGTCTGGTTGTTGGCGATGAAGTGGTCGCTGCGATTGAACGGCGGGCGAAAGAGGGCTATTTTCGTTCCAATTTGCATCGTGGCGGCGCGGCAAGCGTCGCCAGTATCACACCACAGGAGCGTGAAATCGCGATAAAAGCCGCGCGAACGATGGCGCTGGACGTTGCTGGTGTGGATATTCTGCGTGCTAATCGCGGGCCGTTGGTGATGGAGGTGAATGCGTCGCCGGGGCTGGAAGGAATAGAAAAAACCACCGGTATCGACATCGCGGGTAAAATGATCCGCTGGATCGAACGCCACGCTACGACAGAATATTGCCTGAAAACGGGTGGTTAGTCGCAATCACATTACTGATCATGGTTTTGCCTGCGCTTTTTGCGTAAGCTGTGCCGGTCTTTTTATCGAAAGAGGTTGTACAAAATTATGACATCGCTGGTCGTTCCTGGTCTGGATACGCTGCGTCAATGGCTCGATGACCTGGGGATGAGTTTTTTTGAATGTGATAACTGTCAGGCTCTGCATCTGCCCCATATGCAGAATTTCGACGGTGTCTTTGATGCCAAAATCGATCTGATCGATAACACGATCCTGTTTTCTGCCATGGCGGAAGTCCGACCTTCAGCCGTATTGCCGCTGGCGGCGGATTTATCTGCCATCAATGCCAGTTCGCTGACCGTGAAAGCATTTCTTGATATGCAGGATGATAATCTGCCAAAGCTGGTGGTTTGCCAGTCTTTATCCGTTATGCAGGGCGTAACCTATGAGCAGTTTGCATGGTTCGTGCGTCAGAGCGAAGAGCAGATTTCGATGGTCATTCTTGAAGCTAATGCCCATCAACTGCTGTTACCGACTGATGATGAAGGGCAAAACAACGTTACCGAAAACTATTTCCTCCACTGATAACTCCTTTCGAGCACGCAGTCGCTGGTGCAGTGGCTGCGCGCTGCAAAATTATCTGCTGTTTTTAACCTTTTCTTAAAGATTATTTCACTTCTCTTGTGTCGATTTGGCTTTATCACATAGAGCAAATACGCATAAAAATTTGTTAAATACCGTTTTTTAATCCGAGCTATAGTCTCAAACCCTGGCTAAAGTTATTCTTGCGATGCTTTTATATAGCGAGCAGTGCTGGCCGGGAGAGAGTTCTCTTTTCTTACACCGCGCCGATAAAAAATATGCACGTTTATTGCATATCTTTCAGTGTGACAACTTTTGTTCGTTTGTTAACGAACTTTCAGAAGGAAAGAGATATGACCGCCTTAAATAAAAAATGGCTATCGGGTCTGGTTGCGGGTGCTCTGATGGCCGTCTCTGTCGGCACGCTCGCGGCTGAACAAAAAACACTCCACATTTATAACTGGTCTGATTATATCGCCCCGGACACGGTGGCCAATTTTGAAAAAGAAACCGGTATTAAAGTCGTCTACGATGTTTTCGACTCTAACGAAGTACTGGAAGGCAAATTAATGGCCGGGAGCACCGGCTTTGACCTGGTGGTGCCGTCAGCAAGCTTTCTTGAACGCCAGCTGACAGCGGGAGTTTTCCAGCCGCTGGATAAAAGCAAATTGCCGGAGTGGAAGAATCTCGACCCGGAACTGCTGAAGTTGGTCGCCAAACACGATCCCGACAATAAATTTGCTATGCCCTATCTGTGGGCGACGACCGGGATTGGCTATAACGTTGATAAAGTTAAAGCGGTGCTGGGCGAAAACGCGCCCGTCGATAGCTGGAACTTGATCCTCAAGCCTGAAAATCTGGAAAAACTGAAAAGCTGCGGTGTCTCTTTCCTGGATGCGCCAGAAGAAGTTTTTGCTACCGTGCTGAATTATCTCGGCAAAGATCCCAACAGCACTAAAGCGGATGATTACACCGGACCGGCTACCGATCTGCTGTTAAAGCTGCGCCCGAACATTCGTTATTTCCATTCATCTCAATACATTAACGACCTGGCAAACGGCGATATCTGCGTCGCTATTGGCTGGGCGGGCGATGTCTGGCAGGCGTCAAACCGCGCGAAGGAAGCGAAGAATGGCGTTAATGTCTCGTTCTCGATTCCAAAAGAAGGGGCGATGGCGTTCTTTGATGTCTTCGCCATGCCTGCGGATGCCAAAAACAAAGACGAAGCCTATCAGTTCCTGAATTACCTGCTGCGCCCGGATGTAGTAGCGCATATTTCCGACCATGTGTTCTATGCCAACGCCAATAAAGCAGCCACGCCGCTGGTGAGTGCGGAAGTCCGTGATAACCCGGGTATTTATCCGCCTGCGGATGTCCGTGCGAAGCTGTTCACTCTGAAAGTGCAGGATCCGAAAATCGACCGTGTGCGCACCCGCGCGTGGACCAAAGTGAAGAGCGGAAAATAATCCGCAGCCTTAGATGCCGGGCGGGCGCACCACACCCGCCGGCAATTCGCACCATCATGGTGCGCTTGCACACATTCAATGCCGGAGAGCAGCCGTGAATGACGCTATCCCTCGCCCGCAGGCGAAAACCCGTAAGGCGCTGACGCCGCTATTAGAAATCCGCAACCTCACCAAATCCTACGATGGTCAACATGCGGTGGATGATGTCAGCCTGACTATCTACAAAGGTGAAATCTTCGCGCTGCTGGGCGCTTCCGGCTGTGGTAAATCCACGCTGCTGCGTATGCTAGCAGGTTTTGAACAACCCTCTGCCGGACAGATTATGCTTGATGGCGTCGATTTGTCACAGGTGCCACCTTATCTACGCCCCATCAATATGATGTTTCAGTCTTACGCATTGTTTCCCCATATGACTGTGGAGCAGAACATCGCCTTTGGCCTGAAACAGGACAAACTACCGAAAGCGGAAATTGCCACCCGGGTCAACGAGATGCTTGGGCTGGTGCACATGCAGGAGTTCGCCAAACGCAAACCGCATCAGCTTTCCGGTGGTCAGCGACAGCGTGTGGCCCTGGCCCGAAGCCTTGCCAAACGCCCGAAACTATTACTGCTCGATGAGCCGATGGGCGCGCTGGATAAAAAGCTGCGTGACCGGATGCAGCTTGAAGTGGTGGATATTCTGGAGCGCGTCGGTGTGACTTGTGTGATGGTCACCCACGATCAGGAAGAGGCGATGACCATGGCGGGGCGTATCGCCATTATGAATCGCGGGAAATTTGTCCAGATTGGCGAGCCGGAAGAGATCTACGAGCATCCAACTACCCGCTACAGCGCTGAATTTATCGGTTCGGTTAATGTCTTTGAAGGTGTACTCAAAGAGCGTCAGGAAGATGGCCTGGTGCTTGATTCGCCGGGGCTGGTGCATCCACTGAAAGTCGATGCGGATGCTTCAGTGGTCGATAACGTGCCGGTACACGTAGCGCTGCGCCCGGAAAAAATCATGCTTTGCGAAGAGCCGCCCGCCAATGGTTGTAACTTCGCGGTGGGGGAGGTGATGCACATTGCCTATCTCGGCGATCTTTCGGTGTATCACGTTCGTCTGAAAAGTGGGCAGATGATTAGCGCCCAGCTACAAAACGCCCATCGTCATCGTAAAGGGTTACCGACCTGGGGCGACGAAGTGCGTTTGTGCTGGGAAGTGGACAGCTGTGTGGTGCTGACGGTTTAAGGAGCAAAGATGAATACACTTGAACCTGCTGCCCAGTCGAAACCGCCGGGCGGATTTAAGCTGTGGTTGTCGCAGCTGCAAATGAAGCATGGGCGCAAACTGGTCATTGCGTTGCCATATATCTGGTTGATCTTGCTGTTTCTGCTGCCATTTCTGATTGTCTTTAAAATAAGCCTGGCGGAGATGGCGCGCGCTATTCCACCTTATACCGAACTGATGGAGTGGGCTGACGGGCAACTGTCCATCACTCTTAATCTCGGTAATTTTCTGCAACTGACTGACGATCCGCTCTATTTCGATGCTTATCTCCAGTCGTTACAAGTGGCGGCGATTTCGACACTTTGCTGTTTACTGATCGGCTATCCGCTGGCGTGGGCGGTGGCGCACAGTAAGCCCTCGACCCGTAATATCTTATTACTACTGGTGATCCTGCCGTCGTGGACCTCGTTTCTGATCCGCGTTTATGCCTGGATGGGAATATTAAAAAACAACGGTGTGCTGAATAATTTTCTGCTGTGGCTGGGGGTTATCGATCAACCGCTGACCATTCTGCATACCAATCTGGCCGTTTATATCGGCATTGTTTACGCTTACGTGCCGTTTATGGTACTGCCGATTTATACCGCGTTGATTCGTATTGATTATTCGCTGGTGGAAGCAGCGCTGGATCTCGGTGCACGACCGCTGAAAACGTTCTTTACTGTGATCGTGCCGCTGACTAAAGGTGGGATTATTGCCGGATCGATGCTGGTGTTTATCCCGGCTGTGGGCGAGTTTGTGATCCCGGAACTGCTCGGTGGCCCGGACAGCATCATGATCGGGCGCGTGCTATGGCAAGAGTTTTTCAATAACCGCGACTGGCCGGTGGCCTCGGCGGTAGCGATCATCATGTTGCTGCTGCTAATTGTGCCGATAATGTGGTTCCACAAACACCAGCAAAAAAGCGTGGGAGAACACGGATGAATAATTTACCGGTAGTTCGTTCACCCTGGCGGATTGTGATTTTGCTGCTGGGCTTTACCTTTCTCTACGCGCCAATGCTGATGCTGGTTATCTATTCGTTTAACAGCTCGAAGCTGGTGACGGTGTGGGCCGGCTGGTCAACGCGCTGGTATGGTGAGTTATTGCGCGATGACGCGATGATGAGTGCGGTTGGTTTAAGCCTGACAATTGCTGCCTGTGCGGCAACGGCGGCGGCGATCCTCGGGACTATTGCGGCGGTGGTGCTGGTGCGCTTTGGCAGGTTTCGCGGATCAAATGGCTTTGCCTTTATGATCACCGCGCCGCTGGTGATGCCAGATGTCATCACGGGCTTGTCGCTGTTGTTATTATTCGTCGCGCTTGCTCATGCCATTGGCTGGCCTGCGGACCGCGGTATGCTCACCATCTGGCTGGCGCATGTCACTTTTTGTACGGCTTATGTGGCGGTCGTTATTTCTTCAAGATTGCGGGAACTGGATCGCTCGATAGAAGAAGCAGCGATGGATCTCGGTGCGACGCCGCTGAAAGTGTTTTTCGTCATTACGCTACCGATGATCATGCCCGCGATCATTTCTGGCTGGTTACTGGCTTTTACTTTGTCGCTTGATGATCTGGTGATCGCCAGCTTTGTTTCCGGGCCGGGAGCCACCACGTTACCGATGCTGGTCTTTTCCAGCGTGCGGATGGGGGTGAATCCGGAAATCAACGCCCTTGCAACGTTAATTCTCGGTGCGGTCGGAATTGTCGGATTTATCGCCTGGTATCTGATGGCTCGCGCAGAAAAACAGCGGATACGCGATATCCAGCGTGCAAGACATGGCTGAAGACACTAAAATTTGCCAACCTGGCTACATAATGCCGCGCATGCCGCGGCATTGTTTTCATGGAAGACGAAACGTTGGGATTTTTTAAGAAAACATCTTCATCTCATGCTCGCCTGAATGTGCCTGCGCTGGTGCAGGTGGCGGCGCTCGCCATTATTATGATCCGTGGCCTCGACGTGCTGATGATTTTCAATACGCTGGGCGTGCGCGGTATTGGCGAGTTCATTCATCGCAGCGTACAAACCTGGAGTTTAACGCTGGTCTTTTTAAGCAGTCTGGTGCTGGTTTTCATTGAGATCTGGTGTGCGTTTTCACTGGTGAAAGGGCGTCGCTGGGCGCGCTGGCTATATCTGCTGACACAAATCACCGCCGCAAGTTACTTGTGGGCGGCTTCGCTGGGGTACGGTGATCCGGAGCTGTTCAGCATTCCCGGTGAATCAAAACGTGAAATCTTCCATAGCCTGATGCTGCAGAAGCTGCCGGATATGCTCATCCTGATGCTGCTGTTCGTTCCCTCGACCAGTCGGCGGTTCTTCCAGTTGCAATAATGTGTATAATCGTCGCCCCTGATGATGTGAAGGTCAATGTATGCAGTGCGCACTTTACGACGCGGGTCGCTGTCGTTCCTGTCAGTGGATAACGCAGCCGATTCCAGAGCAACTCTCCGCTAAAACCGCCGATCTTAAAAATCTGCTCGCCGATTTTCCGGTTGAGGAATGGTGCGCGCCGGTGTCAGGCCCGGAACAAGGGTTTCGTAATAAAGCCAAAATGGTGGTGAGTGGTAGCGTTGAAAAACCACTGCTCGGTATGCTGCATCGCGACGGCACACCAGAAGACCTTTGTGACTGCCCGCTTTATCCTGCCTCATTTGCGCCCGTTTTTGCGGCGCTAAAACCGTTTATCGCCCGTGCGGGGCTGACACCCTACAACGTGGCGCGTAAGCGTGGCGAACTGAAATACATTCTGCTGACTGAAAGCCAGAGCGATGGCGGCATGATGCTGCGCTTTGTACTGCGTTCTGAAACCAAACTGGCACAACTGCGTAAGGCGCTGCCGTGGTTACAGGAACAACTACCGCAACTGAAAGTTATTACCGTCAATATTCAGCCGGTACATATGGCGATTATGGAAGGGGAGACGGAGATCTACCTTACTGAACAACAGGCGCTGGCAGAGCGTTTTAATGACGTACCGCTGTGGATCCGTCCGCAAAGTTTCTTCCAGACTAATCCGGCGGTCGCCAGCCAGCTGTACGCTACCGCGCGCGACTGGGTACGGCAGCTGCCAGTTAAACATATGTGGGATCTGTTCTGCGGTGTGGGTGGCTTTGGTTTACACTGCGCGACGCCTGACATGCAGTTAACCGGGATCGAAATTGCATCAGAGGCCATTGCCTGTGCAAAGCAGTCAGCCGCTGAACTGGGCTTAACGCGTTTGCAATTTCAGGCGCTGGACTCCACTCAGTTTGCCACCGCTCAGGGGGAGGTGCCGGAGCTGGTGCTGGTTAATCCGCCGCGCCGCGGCATTGGTAAACCGCTATGTGATTATCTCTCAACAATGGCACCGCGTTTTATTATCTACTCCAGCTGTAACGCCCAAACCATGGCGAAAGATATCCGCGAACTGCCAGGTTACCGCATCGAACGGGTACAGCTTTTTGATATGTTCCCGCACACCGCGCACTATGAAGTGCTGACGCTGCTGGTGAAGCAATAAAAAAGCCGCAGGTGCGGCTTCAGAT
>ERZ1034723.353-NODE-353-length-25960-cov-5.401467_pt1 | contig 25960 bp, 24 predicted proteins | sample MGYA00520637_ERZ1034723 | MGnify/ENA primary metagenome ERZ1034723 (study PRJEB33766, sample SAMN09781719) | gut metagenome | biome: gut microbiome | host: Homo sapiens | place: Madagascar | study: EMG produced TPA metagenomics assembly of the PRJNA485056 data set... | reverse complement strand
AATCAGTATAGCATATAGATTTAAGTTGTGTCAAGATAGCAAAAGCAAAAAAGTTAAATATTTTCCTGCAAGCCTCTTGACAATAGCAAATTCGCTTTGTATAATAGCTATAGCAAATAGCGTTAAGTTGCTTGTGAACAACAGAATCTCCGTCGTGCGCCACGGCAATGGCGTACCCGCTCGGGCAAATCGGAATGCGGCCAGAAAGTTCTCCGACAATAAACAAGAGAACTATAACCATACGAAAGGGGTGATGAAATGGAGAATACGAGCTTTATGAAAACTTTAACCTACAATTGTGTTTATCAAGGACAGCAAAACTCCCTGTGAACATCCCAAATTCTAATGTTCCTGTATGGAGAACGTACAAAGTTCTAAAAAAATTTAAGTTACTTCAATAAAAAGGAGACATATTTTGTGTGGTTTACTTCAACTGCCATTTTCGAATTGTGCGGGGAGACATTCCATCTTTACCTTTGGGAAGAAGTGGAGCATCCTTGCTATATTCTTCTGCAACAAAGGGGATGTCATCCAGCAAAAGGAAGTAGGGCTCCAACTCTTCATAATTTGAAACTCTGTCAGTTAGATAAAAAGACATTTTTTTGATAGGCATCATGAGCATAGCAAGATCTAGTTCGCCTTTTTTAATGCCAACACGGAGCTTGTTCATAGATCTATGGGCGGATGAGATATTACCCGTTTCAAATTCTAATCCAGCTCTAAAAATACAATGCTTTTTCTGAAACTCCTTATAGACATCTATGGGGCCGCCTTTTTGCGCATCTTTATGAAAATATGTAAGAGGCTTTTCTCTATACCACCCAAATTTTTCTTCCAGAATTTCATAACATCTTTCTTTAACGGGAACTACACCATTACAGTTTTTATGCGTACAGTTAAGGATGAAATGATCAGAACCCGATGTAACATTGTCTAATATAGAGGAGCGGGCCTCTTCAAAGGCTTGGGCTGCCATATCATTTGTTTCAATAAGACTTTGTGCTACCTCGGAAACATACAACTTAGCTATCTTCATTTTGCTCATCCCTCTCTTTTAATAAGTCAGAGGCAGTTATGTGTAGTGCCTGTGCAATTTTTTCTATATTATCAATTGAAATATTCCTATTGCAGCGTTCTATATCAGATATATAGGTACGATGGAGGCCACACAGTTCAGCTAATTCTTCTTGAGAAATGTGTGCTGCAAATCTTATAATTCGAAGGTTTTCCGCCATAATCTGACGCAATGTTTTTGGTTGCCGATTTGGCATATGCGTTTTCTCCCTTCTGTTGACTAGACTTTTCTTATATGGTACAATGAAAGCAGACTATGAGTCTACAGACGATAAGTTACATGAGAGGATAAGGTTGCTATGCAGTTTTTTTCAATTTATGATTTGATTATTAGCAGGAGTAAAGAAAGAAATATGACAACCGAAGATATGTTCTCATTTTTTAGTGCTCAAAAAATTTCTAAAGCGACACTTATTTGCTTGCAGCAAACATCTTTTCTCCCAGATAAGCCTGCATTTAAGAATGCTATTATAGATTTTCTGGGAATGAATGAACTTGAAATTGAGCTGGCTATGGGACATATTCCTGCAGAATATCGTAAATCATATTACGATAATATTTCACATATAGCTGCGCTTTTACAAAAGGCTAATGACCCCAATACTGTAAAAGAGGTTAAGCCTTTTTTTGAAACTGATATTGGAAAACTATATAATGGTGACTGCATTGAAATTATGAAAGCCATGCCTGAAAGCTGTGTTGACTTGGTATTTGCTGACCCACCATTTAACTTGGGAAAAACATATGATCCAGGCATTGATGATAATATGACAATGTCAAAATATATCAATTGGACATACGAATGGTTAGATCAATGCGTTCGAATACTAAAACCTGGTGGGAGAATCTTTGTTTATAATATTCCAAAATGGTGTACTTACATTGCCGCCCATCTTGGAGAGCAGCTAACTTTTTGGGATTGGATTGCTGTTGACATGAAATTTAGTCTGCCAATTCAGAGTAGATTATATCCAGCACACTATGCCTTGATTTCTTATGTGAAAGGAGTTAAAGCCACGACATTCAACAACCAACGAATTCCTATGCAGATATGTAGACATTGTGGTGGAGAAATTAAAGATTATGGTGGATATAAATCTAAGATGAATCCGCATGGAATTAATGTCTCTGATGTTTGGACTGATATATATCCGGTTCGACATAAAAGCAGCAAAAATAGAGAATACAATGAGTTATCCGTAAAACTGCTGGATCGAATTATTACTATGTCAACAAATGAAGGTGATGTGGTTTTTGATCCGTTTGGAGGTAGTGGAACCACATTTGCTGTGGCGCAATTGTTAAACCGTAAATGGATTGGTAGCGAACTTGGAAACTGTGAAATTATTAAGCAAAGGCTCCTTAATCCTGAACAGGATAGAGTGCAATTGGACAAGGTTTATCAGGAAAAAAACCATCTGTTTACAGAAGAAAGCAAAAAAATTCGCATAAAAAATGGGTTTTGGCTGTCGGAGGAGTAGGCGATATGAAAGTGATTACATTCTTCAATAATAAAGGCGGCGTCGGTAAAACAACTACTATTGTTAATTTGGCAAGCTATTTATCAATTTCGAAAGAGAAAAAAATATTGTTAGTAGATCTAGATCCACAGTCTAATGCAACGCAGGCTATATTGCCCGAGGATATGTGGATGGAATTTTATGACCCGGAGAATCCTGAAACAAGGAAAACAATTTATGACTGCTTTAGCAAAATCGAAGATGGCGATTCTGAATTTGTTAATATTGATATTCCGGTAACAAGTTCACAAAACAACTTTAAGATTGCACTGATTCCCGGTCATCCCAAACTTTCAATAATAGATGATACGATGAGCAAGAGCTGGGCTGAAACAATGTCTGGAGATAAAGGTGCCTTGCGAAAACTTAACTGGCTGAATCAACTCAAACAAAAAAATAATGAATTTGATTATATTTTAATAGATATGGGACCTTCTTTAGGGGCATTAAATAGAAGTGCATTATTAAATTCAGATTACTTTTTAACACCTATGGCTTCTGATATTTTTAGTCTCTTGGGAATATCTAATATAGCTGAATGGATGGAGAGATGGATTAGATTATATAAATCTGCTCTTTCAACTTTTGCTGAAACAAATGGGCAAGAAGCGGCAAATCAATTTTTTCAAAAATACCTGATAAATACAAATCCTGATGAAATGACACGGTATATTGGATATTCAATCCAGCAATATTCAAAAAGAAAATTTAAGGCTGGAGAAAGACCAACTCGGGCTTACGAAAAAGTTATAGGCGGATTTCACGACAAGATTGTAGAATTTCTCTATGGATTTGCTAAGAGTGGCATAAGGACAGATGAATTGAAGTTGGGAGATATTCCTTATATTTATAGTGTTGTTCCATTATCTCAAACATCTAATACACCAATTTTTGAATTGGACTATTCAACAGGTGTACGCGGAAATCAAAGCAGTAGTGTTGAAACATACAAAAAATACTTGGATACTGTTGCAGAGAATTTCATAAGAAATGTGGGGGAATAAAAGGTGAGTGAAATATGGCCTGCTAATTTAGTCGAAGAATTAGCATATAGACGATGTGTGATATTCATAGGATCTGGAGTCTCTGCAACAGCTAAAAATGGTGAAGGACAATCACCAGAAACATGGTCTGTGTTTCTTAATAATATTAAAAGTTTGATGAAGCGCCCATCTACACAAGATAAGGAATTCGTAGAGAAAATGTTAGCTGAAAATAATTATTTGCTAGCGTTACAGACAATATATGATTTGTGTGACCCTGGGGAGTATAGCAATTATTTGAAAGAAATGTATTTGCGGAAAGGTTATACACCTTCCAATGTACACAGGCTCATTAAAGATCTTGATAGCAAGATTGTCATAACAACTAATTTTGATAAGCTGTATGAAAATGCTTGTTCTGATTTGCAGGGATGCATGACATTTGATTACACACAGACCAAATCAATAATTGGTTGTATCAAATCTCCGGAAAGCATTATTATTAAAGCACATGGTAGTATTGACGATACAGAAAAAATAGTATTTACTGCGCAACAGTATTATGGAGCGCAGGAAGAATATCCAGAATTTTATCGATTACTGTCATCTTTATTCCTCACCCATACTATTGTGTTTCTGGGATATAGTTTGCAGGATCCGGATATTAATTTGCTATTACAATTTTTACATAATACCGCTAACACATCATGTCCCCATTATCTATTAAGTAAATCTGGAAATAGCCCACAATTGATCAAGCACTGGAAAAATACATACAATGTATCATTAATTGAATATGGGGATAGCTACGATTATTTTGAAAAAAGTCTTGAAGAGCTAAGGGATTCGGTAATTCAATTGAGAGAAGAAAGAGGAATGCCATGATACTACGCTGGTTACTTTTTATAGCGTATTACTGGCAACACCATGGCAACAAAAAATCAGATAGCCTGTACTACCTGAATAATGAAAGTAATACAAATAATCTGCGCTAAATCCCCTAAACAGGCTTGTTTAGAACAGGCTTGACGGGAGCGACTATGAATTGTCTCGCTATGCCTGTTATCTGATCGTGCAGAACGGCGATCCGCGCAAAGAGGTCATTGCTTTGGGGCAAACCTACTTTGCTATCCAAACTTATCGGCAGGAGGTTGCGGACCGATTTAATCAGTTGGACGAAGACAGCCGTCGGTTGGTCGTTCGCGGCGATATAAAACAGTGGAATCAGCTGTTGGCCGAGGCCGCACGGAATGCCGGCGTGATCACAGCGGATGAGTTCGCCGTATTCCAAAACGCCGGGTACATGGGATTGTACGGCGGCATGACCGTGGACGACATACATCGGAAGAAAAATTTGGAAGTAGGGCAGAAGATCCTTGACTATATGGGCAGCACGGAACTGATCGCAAATCTGTTCCGCATTTCCCAAACAGAGGAAAAGCTTCGGAAGGATGGCGTGGATAGCGCTGATACCGCAACCGCCGTGCATTACAAAGTCGGCAGTGAGGTCCGCGAGGCTATCGAAAAAATCGGCGGCACAATGCCGGAAGATCTGCCTACACCCGAAAAGAGCATTGCCCAGCTGGAAAAAGAACAGCTCCAGCGACTAAAGCAGCAGGCGCTGGATGGGCAATTGATGTTGGATGAATGAAGGTTTCAGCATCCTTGTGCTGGTAGCCATTTTATGTCTATTGCCGCCAAATACTGTTGAACATAGCGCCTTTCCTTTTTAGCTGTTTTGTGTTACTATGTGAAAAAGTGGTATGATAAGTATGTGAAGCGACATATCTTGATGGAGGGTGTATGGACGAGCTATACACAAAACTTGCAAATCTTGCCGCACGGTATGGCGCACAGCGGTTAGTCCTCTACGGCTCCCGCGCCAGGGGCGATTTTCACGAACGAAGCGACATTGACCTTGCTGTATACGGGATGCCAGAGAACCAGCGCGGCGGTTTTTCCATGGAGACCGAAGATCTTCCCACGCTGCTGAAGCTGGACATTGTGCATGTTTCGCAGGGCATGGATCCTGCATTCCTTAAAAATATCGAGGAGGATGGTGTAACGCTGTATGCTGCAAAAGATTGAAAATTATAAGCGTGCCTACGCGCAGTTGGAAGATGCTGTCAAACGCTATCTTGCATCGCCCCAAGATTCCCTGTACCGTGACGGACTGATCCAGCGTTTTGAATTCACGGTGGAGTTGGCGTGGAAATCGCTGCGCGAATATTTAGAGGACCAGGGCATCGTTCTCGCAGTTGTTTCTCCCCGTGCAGTGCTAAAGGAAGCCTATGCTGCCGGAGCCATTGACGACGGTGATATATGGAACGCCATTCTCACTGCCAGAAACCTAACCTCCCATGTTTATGATGAAGCTACTGCCTCCGAAATCGCACGGCAGATCTGTGAAGACTTCACTCCCGCACTGCGCGCCCTGTTGCTTCGTTACCAGCAATAATGTACCGCATAGCCCGACGGCATTGAGTCGTCGGGCTGCTTATTTTGCCCCGCTTTGCCCGCAGGTCATCGTTCCAGTCCTTCCCCTCCGGACGCAGGCGCTCCACATCGTAGCCCATATCCTCCAGGGTATCCAGCATACCGTCGCAAGCATCCTCACCCGCCTCGTCATTATCCAAACAGAGGTACACCGTGTCCAGCTTCGGGTTCTGCCGCAGACGCTCCAGTACGGGCTGGATGGAGGTGCCGCAGCAGGCCACATAGCTGTGCTCCAGCCAGCCTGCCGGGTAGAGGGTAATGTGAGACAGTAGATCAATGGGTGCTTCAAAGACATAGAGGGAACGGTCTGTCCCGTTTTTGTGGAAGCTGTGTTTTATGTCGCTGCTCTCCACATTAATGCGGAATACTTTGCCTTGGGAGCCGGTACTGCGCAGATGTGCGTGCCGGGCTTCTCCGTTTTCATCCAGCCCGACAAACACGCAGTTGTGGTGTGGGTCGTCCTCATAGAGCAGCTTCTCCTGCACAAACGCCGTGACCACATCCCGGTCGATGCACCTGTGTTTGGTGAGATAGGCATACATCCTGCGCATAGTCAGGTAAGGCTTCGGCAGCGCAAAGGGCTTTGGCTCCTGCGGCTCCGGCTCCTGCTTTGCAATGGGAATGATGCCCTGTCCGTCCCGGCCCAGCAGCATGGACACGGCTTCCGGGAAGGTTTTGTCATAGAACTGCCGCACGAAGCTGATGGCGTGGCCGCCCCTCCGCGCAGCATGATCATACCACCTGTTGGCGCGTACAGTGATGCTGTGGTCGCTGGCCAGCCGGTACTCCCGTCCAGCCTTGAGGAGCTTTTCGCCCCGGTCACGCAAAAAAGATGGCAGGTCAACCTCGTTGGCCTGCCGTTTTTCTGCGGATGTGAAATATACAAATTTACCCATGCATTATACCTCCTGTTACATGGTATTGTCATTGACATGGTGAAGCCGCTCATCCTCGTGGTCATCTCGCTTGTGTCCCAAGGCCATACGCTTCTCCTGCAGCCGCCTGCGGCGCTTGGAGTCGATTCGCAGCGCAGGCGGGATGACCGGCATACTCGTCCTAAATATCTGCCCCATATGATGTAGCAGCCGCATGACCGCATTTGCCGGAATATGCCTTGCAGACACAGCTTCTCCCACTGGCTGCACATCAACAGAGCCACGGATGGGCGGCGTTTTCTCTGTCGATTGCTTTTCCTCCGGCTCCGTACTGTCAGCAGACGGGGAAAATGCGATGTCCTCAGCCTCTCGGATGATCCAGTTTTTAAGAGAACGAAACTCCTTTCGCTGCGTTAGCGGCTGGCGAGGTGGTGTGTTCCGCCCATAGTAGCCCGCGATCTTGTTCTTCAGCTGCCACCATTGGTCGTAGCAAGCCGCCACCTCCGGGAGCTGCGCCAGCCGCTCCACAATGGCATCCACCTGTGCCTTGACCGATTTTGGCAGATAGGAATAGACATGTTTGCCGCCGACCTGCGTCAGTGCCTGGGAGAGTTCTTGCAGCTCTTTCACAAGCCCGGGGTCATCGGCGGCACCGGTTTCCAACGCCCGAATGCGCTCCAGTAACAATGCCTTGGCGGTTTGTATACTCTCCTTGTAGGCGGCATCCTTCCGAATGTAAAGCTCCGTCATCTCATCCCGAAAAATTTCGTTCGTCATCTTGGACCGAATCGATGCGACCCCCTTTTGCGTTAGGAACCCCACCTTGGGATCGTTCGACCACGCCATCATGTGTATATGCGGATGGTGTCCCTCGTCGTGATATGCCGCATACCAACGAAACTTCTCCGGAGGAATACGCATGGCCTCCGCAATGGAGTGGCTCTCCTGCTTCAATAGGTTCTGCCATGCGGCTGCTTTGCTGTATCCCAGGCGCTCCGCATCCTCCCGCCGCAGGGAGAAAATGAAGGTCCACACTTTTCCGGCGTGAGTCTCCAGTTCATTCTTTGCCGCCTTGAGATCCGTAACATCCGCCGCACTGAATAGCCCGTGACCGCCGTGCTTTTCCACCCGGGGCCGGTTGGCGATGTAGGCCATGTATCCGCTCTCGGATTCCAATTCATGCAGATGCGTATCCAATGCAGCAGCAATAAACGCAGACGCCGTACCCCGATTGGGCATCTGTAAGTAGTCGCTGTATTCGAACAATTCCTTTGCGCCCGGGAAGTCCTTCAGCAGTTTTGTGAGGAACTGCATCTGTTTTTTGGTCACCGGCTCGGTGCTTTGAAGGACCTCCACGCCGTCTCGCTTGGCAACATACTCCATGTATCTTGCCGCACGGCCTCCTTGGATGTACCCGCTTTTCTGTATCAGCCGTGCCATCGATTACTCCTCCCGGTGAAATAGCAACACATCCCTAAAAGAGATGTTGCCATGCGTACCCGCCACCTCCCGGACACTGTTGCCACGCATTTTGTTGTACTCGTCCCGGGTCATGTCTATGTCTCCGCCCAGCAGGTGGTTGGTCATGTTGTGCTCCACCACCAGTTTGAACAGCAGCTTACCCAGCCTGTCGCCGAACACGCCCAGTGTGCCCTCCAGCATCTCTTGCAGTGCACGGGGCAGGTATGCGCCGGTCTTGTTGGCGTGAACATAGCCGTCATAGAACCGTATTGCCTTTTCGACAAATTCGCTTTGGCTGCCGCAGTTGTCTAACTGAAAGTCTATTTCCACCATCGTTTTCGCCTCGTCTGTAAGCCAAAAGGCGTGCTTTCGCTTGTCCGTTGCCACGCTTGCTCACCTCCTCCTAATTGGCGGTACGACCCCGCCGTTTTTCGCTGTCGTCCCTTGGCTTCCGGCGTTTACGACCCCGGAAGCCTCATTTTTCCGTTTTCATGACCCCACAAAAAACGCTCCTCAACTGCCCGCACTGCGGGCAGAAGTAGCTCTGGTGGGGCGTTTACGACCCCACCAGTTTCTCCTGCCCCGATTTCGGCGCACCGAAAATCGGCCCAAAACCTCGCTCAACCTGCCAGGGCGCTATCCTTACCCTCCCGCGCTCCCACGAGGCCACACAGCGGCCCACAGGGGCGGACAGGGGTCTATATCTGTGTTTGGGAAGTCTGCCCCTGTTCCTCCCGAAGCTGCTGTGCATACTCGTGCAGGCTCATGCCGTTTTGCTGCTGGCAGTACGCCTCCATCTTTCGCCGCAGGACTTCCTGCTCAGCGGCGTTGAGGTGGTAGCTCCAGTTTTCTTCTGTGCCATCTCCTTTGCAGAGATTCAGCTCCAGCGTGTCACAGAGACGGTCTTTCTCGATGTCGTAGTTGGCATAGATGTTGAGCCAGTCATCGTTCTGATCGGTGCAGACGAATGTACCGAAGGCAGCATCCACATCGAAGTCCGCCTGCAGATAAAAGTTGAGCTTGCCATCCGATTCGATGATCTCCTCACCGAAAGAAAAATTCCGTGCAGAGAGATGTCCTGCCGAGGTGATCTCTTTGCCGTTCAGACACTCCAGCAGTTTCTGCAGCATCACATCCCCGGAAACAAGCTGCTTTTGTGCTGCACGATAGGCGGCTGTAGACACATCCTGCATAGCCCATGTTTTCCAACCTTCTATGGTATGGACAGCGGAGAACTCCCGCTTGTCAAAATTCAAATCAAATACGCCGGTGACTTTTCCCGTATTCTCCATGCGCAGATGCATCAGGTGCCGATACCCCTCCGGCGTGATCGGCTGGGCCTGCGAATACAGAGAGATGAATTTGCCGGTGCTGCGCTCCGTGTCTTTTAGATATTTGCGGAGCATCCGTGCAGTTCCCAATAGCTCCTCACCGGGGGTAGTTTTGTAATACCACTCCTGCCCGTTTTCCACCACATGGTAGGCCGCATAAGTCCGGGCGGATTCTTCCGCTTCACAGCTTGCTACATCTTCGGCATAGATCTCACGGCTGATGCGCTCATACTCACGCTGCGGAAGCTGATTACAAAGCTCGTCCAGCACAGTTTCCAAATGCTCCTGCAGCGTCTCACCCTTGAGGTGCTTTTCAATGGCGTTCTTCCACCTCCGGTCCAGCCACAGGACGATTTCTTCATGCTGTGCCATGCTCATCGCCCTCTTTCTGCTTCGTTACGGACGCTTTTGCAGGCCGCCTGGGTCTGGCCGCGGGGGTGGACTTGCTGTCCACATACTCCCGTACCGCTTCCGGGACTTCCGATTCATAGAGCTGCTGCAGCACCTCCTCCATGCGCCGCTGCACGGAAGACCGCTCCTTGCGGAGTACAAACTCCAGCGCATCCAATTTGGCTGCGTCAAATCCGATGGTGATATTCTTACTTTCCAATTTCAGTTCCTCCTCAGTCATACTTGATCCCCGGCACCTCCAGCCAGTGGCTCCAGCCCCGGCCCTGAAGATTTGTCTTCACCACACCGTACCGTGTGTCCATGGCCTCTATGACCTCGCCGTTTCCAATGTAGACGCCGATGTGCCCGGACTTCCACACGGCCAGTCCCGGCGTGTCGGGCATGGTCTCAATGCTTCCCTTGCGCCCAGCGTTATAGTACATACCGTCCGCACCCACATCGGGCATACCATTGCTGCCGTACTGGATCTCCATAGTCACGGTGTTCAGCCAGCCGTATCCTTTGATGAGCCCCACGCAGTCGGTGGTGCGCCTGTTCAGCCAATGGGAACGGATGAAGTCGGCTTCATCCCCTACGCCCTCCGGGTATTGCGAGATTTTATATTGCAGCAGCTCCGGCGTCAGTACCTGCCCAAAAGTGCCCCACACATAACCCCACCCGGAGTTCCATGCGCTGGCGGCATAGATGGCCAGATCTGCACTGTTCTTTGTGGCAGGGTCTGTAAACATGGATGCCTCCAGTTCCATCGGCGCATTGCCGCCCGGCTCATAGGCCCCGTTATAGGTACCGCTGCCCGCGCTGCCCATGACCATGGAATAGATCTTCACGGCATTGGAGCGTTCCTCTGCCGTGACCGCACGGCCCAGCCACACGGATAGCTGCGCATAGACTTCTTCCATAGGAAGCGGCACAGACACCTCATAGGTTTCGCCCGTCTCCTCCCGCACCCTTGTCTCCGTTTCATAGAAGCAAGCCACGAACGCCTCTGCATCCGCCTGCGACAGCGCATCCTCTCCAAAGCAGAGGGCAAAGAAAACAGACTTGACCTGTATCGGGTCAAGTCTGTTTCCCTCGGCTTTTTGATTGACCTCGGCCACCGCCGCATCCAGATGAGAGAAAGAGCCCCACATCTGTGTGAGCTGCATCCGGTATTCTGTCGGGACACTTTCAGACAGCTCCGTCCCATAGAACGCCGCCGATACGACAGCGCCGTTGTGCTCGGCTGTGCCGGAACCTACACAGCACAAGAACGCCACCAATAAAATCACCGGCGACAAAATCGCCGCCAGCACCCACCCGACTGTTTTGCGCCCCTTTTCGCTGGTCAGAACGGCGGTCGCCAGCCGTGCCATCATTGTTGTCATAGCATCATCACCTTTCCGTTTTGACATAGAAAAAGCACCGCGCAATCACGCGGTGCCCTTTCGGATAGATTATCTGTTGCGAATCAAGGCTTGGTCGTCGGATGCGCGGCACAGTCCACCGTTTCTGCCTGCTTATCTTGCAAATTGTTTCGCCTATATTCCAGAACTTTTTCAATAAATTCCTTTTCTTGCTTTTGCAAATGGAGACGATTATACGAATCCAGACGGGAGTACAAGATCCAGCCTGCTATAGCGACGGAAGTGAATGTCCCAGCTAAAAAACCTAATACGAATATAGCATTTGCTCCATGATCAATAAGCTCTTTACCAACGGTAACTAAAACGCCAATAAACGCACAAATAATTATAGACATCCAAAAGAATTTGGCATCCCTGTTTTCGGAAATTTCCTGAAGCCTATTTATGAGGTCACTGGTCTTGTTGCGATTATTTTTAAGGCTATAGTATTCCTGTAAACAATTATAGAATTTCATTCTCTGCTCATCGAGTTCTCCTTCCGTATTAATAATCTCTTTGGCTTGCTTGTTTATGTGCTCACCCGCTTCGCTGATAAATAAGCGCTTGATTTTCTCTATCATATCCTTACCCTCTCTATCTAAAAAATGTACAGCCTTGTATCCACACCGCTGTGCAGAGCACGGCGCCTAATAGGCCCGCAGGGCACGGCTGCGGATATAACCAAATAAAAAACACCGTTTTTGCCAAACTGCAACAATATTCGCATTGCATTCGTAAACCAAAATAATGCGCATGGAGGTATAGGCTGTTTTCGCCGCCACCCGCATGGACAGATACTGCCAGTCATGAAAAGGGCACCGCGTAAGCCACGCGGTGCCCAGCTGTAGTTAATTTGTTTGCTGTAGACTGACATGGCTACATCCGCCAAAGAATTAAAACACATCTAAGGTTTAATTAAATAAGACAGACAAATCATTCCAGTCTCTAAAGTCGTTAATAATATACTTCTCGAAATCCTTCCAGCTGATGATATACGGGTTTGGGTCTTCTTTGTCTACGCGTTTCACCTGATGAAAATTGCCAACAAAATGCAAATTTTTATAAGGGATTGTCCTATCCGAGGTGCTCAACAATTCAAGCAAATATAGTTTCTTTTTTTGTGGCTTTTCCCTGTACACAGTTGGGGTAAAAAATTGTGGGAGATAATCTACATTAGTCAGTCTTTCCAGGGGAAGCAAGGTATCTGAGGTGATTCTGTAAAAACATACTACCGGCACAATATGACCCGGATGCCAAACGGCATCGTCTACCTTTATGAAGTATAGATATTGTCCATATACCCCATTTTCCCTTGCAAAACCGCTGCTGAGTTGATATGCATACACATCACCAATGGACCAAGTGCAACGATACAACTTATATGGAGCAACTCTCTTTTCCGCAGGTTGTGGTGACATCAGCTTTTGGCGCAATTCATCCAACACTTTGGCTCTCTTAATAGCATTTGCAGGATCTTCTTTTTCCCACCGCAGCAGATCGTGGCCCTCATTGAGATAATACACTGCGCGCTCCTTGACGCTATCCTCTAACCTGCCTAAATCCCATTGTGTATCTGCCAGTGCGAACCAGAATTCAGGCGCATCGTCAGAATCCAGTGTCGTAAATTTGTTTTGCGCAATCAAATCTTGTGTAATATCTTTTCCGGATTTTCCTCTGCGCAGTTGATCCCTATAATAGTCTCTTACCTCTTCTGCTATATCACTTTGATATAATTTTGGACCCCATATTCCCATAATTGTTTTATCCCCCTAGTTTAAGGACATCTGTCCATGTACCGCCGTATTGCTGTTTCGCTGCTTCGGTATATCTGTTTAGCTGCTTTATTCCTCTTGCAATTGCTTGCGGGTTATTTGGCTTCAATTCCTAAATAATACGATTATTGGAATCTATCCCATCCGCCCGGCAGCCCGGAGCTATAAATATTTCTTTTTTCACTCTCGGTCCATTGAGAAAAACCGTTATTTAGTTAATCTGTCAAGTCTCCTCAGCGCCGCCCTGGCATATTTGCGCCATCCGGGATGCGGGTCGTCCTTGAACCGCTCAAAATAGCAGCGAAAATCTTCCCGTTTGTAGTCGCCCAATGCGCAAATTGCCTGCAAACAGACCTCTTCATCCTCTAACAATGCAACCAGTACAGGAACGGAAGTTTCCTCTTTCAGCTTTCCCTGGAGCAAAATAATCATCTGCCGGTTTATTCCGAAAATTTTGTTAGAGGATATTTCTTGATATTCTCTTACAAATTTTCTTGAGCGGATATAGTAAAGACAACCCGAAATGAACCAACGAGTCAAATCATCCGTTTCCTTAGAGTAATAATCTTCCAGTAGCATTGGAACAATATCATCAAAGCCTTTGATGCGGAAAAAACCCATAAAATGTATTTGCTCATTAGTTTTTTTGAGTTTTTTTGCAACTTGATAATATCTGACAGCGATCGGCAATATGTCTTTCTTGTATTTTGGGATAAATCCGAATGTTTGACTTGAAACTTCAAAGTCAAATCCTAACTCCCGCAATTCTTTTTCAAAAAGAGGAATCAGTGAATCGGGATTTTCTCTGTAATAACGCTCGGCAGCCTCCTTTGTATGACGAATTCGCAAATTATCTGTATTAGATTTACTGGTGCAAGTATCATTGATTCCCGTCATTTTGCTCCTCATCCTAACGGATATAACCTAATTATACCACTATCGACTAACTGCTGCAGCGGGCCTGAGAGTGTTGCATTGGTGTAAAGACACATTTGAAAACCTTTGCATTGCATTCGTGAACCAAAATGATGCGTAGGGAGGTATAGGCTTTTACAGGAAAGTGCGTGATCCTGCATAAAGACAGGGCTCACAACGAGTTCACATAAGCGAAATTATACGGGCGTCTGCCGACGACAACGCAAGTTTTGCTGATTTTGATACGGCTTTCCATCTTAAGAAGTCATTTTCTATTTGTGCATTTGATTTGTTCATAATCGAACTCCTATTTATTGGATAATCCAGGTTGAAAAGCCTTATTAATCTTAAGAAATCATTCCGGCAAGAAGGGTTTATCATAATTTTTTCGGTTTGAATTAGTAAGTCTTCTGCATACTTTTCAATGATCACGGCGGCAGCTCCATACGCGTCCTCTCTGCTTGTGCTATACAATGCAAGGTGCAGTAGTATTTTAAAATCCGGAAGCGGAACTCTAAAGTATCCATTTTCTTTTCCCCAACCAAAATCATACAATGCACAACGCATCCATATTGCTCCATCTTTGGGATTAACCGCCAAATCAGTATTAATCGAAATGAAATTGAAGTCGGTTGCGCTGGACTTGTCAAATCTGGTGCTCATAACAAAAAAGTCGCCCATTGCTACTTCCTTTCCCTATGGCATAAATTTTATTACACCGCCCTGCTGAACAATACCGTATATTATTTCTTTACCCTGCAACACAGGATACTCTACTGTGGCCCATATACTTTGCAATCTAATTTCTGCAGCATTCTGAAAGTATACCACATTTGCATTGCATTCGTAAACCAAAAGAATGCGCGTGGAGGTATAGGCTGTTTTCGCCGCCACCCGCATGGACAGATACTGCCAGTCATGAAAAGGGCACCGCGTAAGCCACGCGGTGCCCCCTTAGAGTGGCATTACTAAATTGTCATTTCATTTAGTTTTGCCAATGTTGATACCCGGTGTATGTTCTCCGTCGCCCCGGTATGCAAAATCCGTCCTCGTGTCATCTTCAAATCGAATGATATACAGGGACCGTATTCCCACATTATCCGCATCTGTAGTGTCTACCGTTATAATTTCCATCCAAAGTCGGTATTTGTCTTGTGCTGTTTCAAAATCATAAGTAGCATCGTAGACTTCCTGATAATCGCCATATTCCATTTCAGCTTTAACACCAGGCCCGCCCCAATTATTATAGGATACAAGCTCTCCTTGAAAATAATCAAACAAATGCCGGATAGATTCATCCAAATTTTCCGCTTCCTTCAATGCGTTTTTAGAAAACAACGATTTCAGCGTATTTATATCTTGTGTTTGGATTGCATCTATTAACTCACTAAATTTATCGTTAGCAACCGAACTGTCATCCTTCATCAAGAAGTTTCTTCTTAACGAGCAAGAGGTCAATACCAGAACTAATCCAATAATGGGTAATAGCAAAAGTGTTTTTTTCATAAGAACCTCAATAATATTTATTAAAATGAGAATATGGCTGTATAAAAGCCCTGCCTAATGCCAAATGACCAACCTTCATATCCCATAGAACGAAAAGCGTAATACATGCCTGGATCGTTGAACAATATAGAGAATGTAACTGTTAGACTTTTTTGAGATTTATTCAAATATCCAGGATGAAATCCAGTAATCCACCAGGTATTTATAAATTCATATTACTTGGGGCCTTCTCGCTTCCAATGCCGAAAATCTATCGGTTTATCTGTGCAAGGAATACCATTTTTTTGACACCATTTTTTTGCAAAATTGATTAAATATTCTTCCTCAAATTTGCGATATTCCTCCGTTAAACGCTCACTATTCAACAAAGCCCAAAAGTCCCGGTTTTCAGTTGCTCCATCTTTGACCGATCGGAGTAATCGTAGATATTTATTGCGCAATATGCGGTTATGCATAAAGTCAAAAAAATCCTTATGTACGACATTTGTAGGTACTTGTGGCAGAGATACACAGATTTTCTGCTCCTCTCTTGGCAGAGCTTGAAGCTCTCCCTCATTTAAGAAAATAAGTTTCCTTGGGTAGAAAAAAAGTGGCTGTAAAGCAAGAAATGCATAATAGCACTCATGCAGATTTAAATAGTCCATAATAAATCCACCTTAATAATTCAGTATGCCTCCAAACCAAATGTGGAGAGAATGCCCACTATCATTATAATGTCCATATTTACCGGAGCCGTGCACCTTCGGTGGCGTTACTACCCCAATGGAGACCGCTAATGCTTTTGCATGGACTTGGTAATGTGTATAAATACCCCACACCGAATAACCAAGCTCATTCACTTTTTTATGTGCCGCACAGTAAGAGGATGAATTATAATCTACAGGTGTTCTTAAGTTGTTATAAACGCCAAGGCAATTGAGCATTGCAAGCGCCTCAAAATAGCTATAATAGGTAGAAAGCCTAATAAGCGAGCCTTGTTCGTTTATATAAGCCATTTGATAGACTTTTGAACGGTCAGGGATATGGGGACGAACATCTGACAAAGTTTTGTCCTTAAAACTTGAATCATTTGCTTGGCGAACGACATAAGAATAAAGTTCCGCTACTCCGACAATCAATATAATTCCAACGACCCAAATAACCGTTACTCCAAGTGCGGCGGCAATAGATGCAATTAGCTCGGCAGAAAGGTCGGTGAAAATCAAAGCTGCTTCCGCTATGTTTCCATTGGGATCCTTTAGATTTATTGGGTCGCAATAGCAGTATGCGAAAACATTGGTGCTCAATAAGTTTTCGCCAGCAGATAGATACTCATCCGCATTGATAAACCTACCCCAAGTAGGATTATAGTAGCGGCTATTGAGGTAATACAGCCCCGTCTCGGTGTCGTAGACATAGCCCCGGTAACGGAAGGGATTCATAGCTCCCAAGGTGGACGCAAGTGTCCCACTCACGCCCCACGATTCGCCCCACGGACCGTAGGTATTGAATAGCTGCACCCCATCAAAGTATACCACATTTGCATTGCATTCGTAAACCAAAACAATGCGCAGGGAGGTATAGGCCGTTTTCGCCGCCACCCGCATGGACAGATACTGTCAGTCATGAAAAGGGCACCGCGTAAGCCACGCGGTGCCCCTCTGCGGATAAAAAATGTATTTTTTCGTTTTCACTGGCTTGTTATACATCCCGCATAAGCACATTTTCTATGAACGCATTAAAATAAACTCACTATTTTGGTATCGAAATTAATTCAAATGGATTTCATAACCTGAGGCACTACTTTTTAACAGGGATAATTCATGGCAAAAGTGACTTAACAGACCGTATTCGGTATTGACAAAAAAACAACAGTTGTGTTTTTCGTAATCACCGCCATCATCTACTTCTGCAAAGACTTCTATAAGGATATGGCCTAATTTATCTTTCTCCAAAAAGCGAAAAGAAACGCATGCAGTTGAAAGGTTACCCTTACATTCATTTTCCCACTCTATTTCTTCACAATGACCGTAGCCGCCCAAAAAGGCATTTATTTTCTGAATCAATTCGTCCACGAGTGTATCGGAAGCGTATATTTTTGAACGACTTGTTACAAATTGAGAGGTGCATATCACTTCCAATTCCATTAGTTCACTATCCTGCCAAATTTTTTTTATTATAATATTATCAGTTGTCACCTTAAACCTCCTATCACGGCGTGAACTTGAAGTCATCAAATATCTTTAAGCTTTGATTATAAACATAATGAATTGTAACATTCCCTTGTGAGGTTGGAACAATCTGCTGCATTTTTACCCAACCTTCGGCGGCAGGCCATCGCGGATCACGCATTGTTATTTTTGTTAGCTGCACTCCCGAATATGGATTTGATTTTACCTGCGCCATGGCTAATTGCTCTCTCAAATTGAGGGGTTCAGTTCTTCCTGTTGATCCTCGGGAAGCAAACGAGGAAGCCGATTTAGAGTTCGAAGCTGTTCGCGTTGCGGCCATTGCATATCCGCTATACGAATTTACGGCAATTACGGCCCCATCATATAGAACTCCGGCGATCATAGCTCCAGTTTGCCCGCCAATGGCATTACCTGCTGCCTGCACACCCGTTCTAATAATGTTGTCTTCTCGCAACACTCTCGAGCCGGAGACACTGTTTACAACTTGTCCAATACCTTGTGTGGCAGTTGCGGCACCATTGACCATCAAGAACCCTGCCGCTACAGCGCCAATTCCAGTCCACCCTAAAGTCGTACCTACAGCTGCGCCAGCCACCATTTGAAGAACACCGCTCACTGCATTTGCTGCACCCGTTAACCATTTAGGCCAGTTTCCGTCGGAATCAGACATGTTGACAGGATTGTTGTGGCAATAAGCGAAGAGGCTATATCCCTGTGTAGCTCCACCGATGCCAGCCAATTCCGCATCCGCATTGATAAACCTACCCCAAGTAGGATTATAATACCGGCTATTGAGGTAATATAGCCCCGTCTCGGTGTCGTAGACATAGCCACGGTAACGGAGGGGATTCATAGCTCCCAAGGTGGAGGCAAGTGTCCCGCTCACGCCCCACGATTCGCCCCACGGGCCATAGGTATAGGCAACCACTTTCGCCCCTGTGCTGTCCACCAGCCCGGTCACATCGCCCTGGGCGTTCTTGAGGTAGAAATATTCCGTGCCGTTAAAGTTCACAGACAGCGGCCCAACAGCATCATAGGTGAAGTGCATCCGATTGGCACCCCAGGCCATTTCCACCAGTTGGTCGCCCAGATAGTGGTAGTTATAAGTGGTGCCGTTTACGGTTTTGGAAATACGCTGACCGCTGGCAGTGAATAGCTACACCCCATCAAAGTATACCACATTTGCATTGCATTCGTAAACCAAAATAATGCGCATGGAGGTATAGGCTGTTTTCGCCGCCACCCGCATGGACAGATACTGCCAGTCATGAAAAAGGGCACCGCGTAAGCCACGCGGTGCCCCCCTTGGCCGTTTTTTCTGCGACATGTCAGGACTTGGCGAAATTCTGAGAAACATGAGTAGAGCGGCCAGCCTTACGGCTGATTGTTGTCGGTTGTGCCTGCCTGAGATTAACAACAATTGTAATACCAAACGACATATCAGATGATTACTCGTTTTTCAAAGTGTTGTTTTTCTCCCAAAGTTTTAATACTCGCTGTTCGCTTTGTGACATATATGCTATTTGAGTAATGTCTTGTAGCCGGCAAAAGCCCATCCCATCTGCATGGCCATAGGAGTCAATTTGAAAGACCGAAATACACCTATCGTTAATTTCCTCAACTATTCCAACTATATCATCTATGCCGCTGTTTATCAGCTCAATAGCAATCACTTGGCGCTCTTTTTTTGACATATGGAGTAAATATGCCGGAATGTTATCCGTATCTACAGGAGCATTCATTGTTGGCAATTTGCTATCATCAATTAGAATAGACATTCCCTTAGAATACTGCCCACCTACTTCAATTCGGAAAATATCCGCTACTCGTTTAGCCAGTATCCCGTCATAGTATCCATCTGGAGAAATCATATAGATGGCGAGAAAACTATCGGTCATGGCAAGTACACGGCCAAACGCAAACGATTCAGTGTTATTTGGATTTGAATAAAACGAAGCGTAACCCTTGGATTTCATCAATTCACTAAGCTTATCGAACATTTTTATGCCCTCCTAATTAAAAATTCTTCTAGCGCAATCCCATATTATAGCTATTTGTGGTGCAATAGCAGCATCATCTAAAAAGCCGCCAAAAATGTCGTCTACTACTAAAGCAAGAATTGCAACTGCAGCACTGGTCATAACAAGAATGTCACTCACTCTATCAAGAGTTCCATATTCGGTAGTTGATTTTTGAGGGGTTCGTTTATTGGGGTTAGGCTTTCTTCGTGCGTCGCCTTTTTCACCACGATTATCCCTGTTTTTTCGAGCTTGACCTTTTTCGTGTGTGTTTCTGTTGGATGGATTAGTTGTTCCCTTTTTTTGATGCTCTTTATATAACATATAGTTATCGGGCAAATTGCTTTTTTTATTTGGAGAAAAAATTCTTTTTATGGGCTGAATTATTTTTTCTTTTACCCACTTGGCTGCCTTGTTTATCCAGTCAGGCACATTCCCGTCATAATCAGACATATTTACCGGATTATTTAAGCAGTATGAAAACAGGTTGTTTCCAAAAATGCCATCATTTAATTGACCGTCCGCATTGATAAACCTACCCCAAGTAGGATTATAGTAGCGGCTATTGAGGTAATACAGCCCCGTCTCGGCATCGTAGACATAACCTCGGTAGCGGAGGGGGTTCATAGCGCCCAAGGTGGAGGCAAGTGTCCCGCTCACGCCCCATGCTTCGCCCCACGGGCCATAGGTATAGGCAACCACTTTCGTCCCTGTGCTGTCCACCAGCCCGGTCACATCGCCCTGGGCGTTCTTGAGGTAGAAATATTCCGTGCCGTTAAAGTTCACAGACAGCGGCCCAACAGCATCATAGGTGAAGTGCATCCGATTGGCACCCCAGGCCATTTCCACCAGTTGGTCGCCCAGATAGTGGTAGTTGTAGGTGGTGCCGTTTACGGTTTTGGAAATACGCTGGCCGCTGGCATTATAAGCGTAGGAGATACTTGTGCCCTCTTTTTCCATGCCTACAAGCTGCCGTCCATGCTGCCAGGTGTAGGTCCACCCATCGTATGTCAGAGGATTGCCGATCTCATCGTAAGTAATGGGCTTACCGTTGTAGGCTGTCAGCAGGTCCTTCCACTGGCTGTCACCATAGGTATAAGTCACCTCTTCGGAGGGAGTTCCCAGGGCGTTGGCTGTGTAGGCATACTCGGAGCGCTTGAGAATGTTGCCGCCGCTGTCGTAGTTATAGACCCATGTTTTTCCGGCGATGGGATCATTTGCCCGTGTCAGCCGATTTAGTGTATCATATTCATAGGTCGCTGTACGATTATCACTGGAGATGGACGCAATATTTCCTTTGTCGTTGTAGATATAGGAATAAGTTGTTAACCCATCGTTCCAATCAGCCACCTGTGTGCTGGTGGCGGTATTGCTGGGCGAATTATAGGAAATGGTGGAATTCAGCACGGTGCTGTCACCGTTTTTGGTGACGATCCCCGTCATACGCCCGTATTCATCGTAGGTATAGCCGGCGCTGACATTGCCAACGGTGGTTTTCGTCAGCCTATTGTCCTTATCATAGGTATACTGGGTGGTATAGGTGTTTCCATTCAGGGTCTGGGTCTGCGAGGAGAGGTTGTTCTCGTCGTCATACCCCCACTGTACAGCGTTGCTGTACCCCTGGCCGGACTCCTCGTAGCGCATGAGGCGGTCCTGGAAGTCGTAGAAATACTGGGTGTTCCGGCCCGTAGCGCTGTCCTTGAGAATACCCAGGTTGCCGTTGTTGTCGTAGATATAATCCACCGTGTCGCCGTTTTCGTAGCTCTTGCCGGTGGTACGGCCCAGGGAGTCGTAGGTGTAGGAAACAGAGTCCCCATTGCCATAGGTGGACTGAGTAAGATTCCGATTCGCATCCGTGGAGTAGGTGTGGCTAATCAGCGTCCGCTGGCCCACCTGCACGCTGTTCACCAGGTCAAAGGCACCATAGTCGAAGCTGTACTCCGTCCCCGAGGCAGCGGAGATGGCATCCAGCAGCTCCCCGGAGTAGGTGTACCCCACCTGGGCGCTGCCCTGGCTGACCCCGGTGGTGCGGAACCGGCTGTCGTAGGTGTAGTTGGTGCGGGTGGTCTCCGTCTGTCCGGGCGACTGCACCCAGTTCAGCACACCCGTCTGGGTGTCGTAGCCGTAGGTGGTCGTGTTCCCCAGAGCATCCGTCACGGAGGCGAGCTGATTCCCGTCGGAGGTATAGGCCGCCGTGGCGGAAATTTTCTGTGTCTGACTGCTGCTGCCCACCGTCACCTTGGTGTTGTTGCCGTAGGTGTCGTAGGTGAAGCTGGAGACCATCCCCTCCGGGCTGGTGGCCGTGCTTACATTGTGGTAGCTGTCGTAGGTGTAGGTCTGCTTGGCCCCGCTGGGCAGGGTGATCTTGGTGAGGTTGTTGTTGGCGTATTCATAGGTGGTGTTTTTCTTCTGCAAATCCGTGACGCTGATGATGTTCCCATTGGCGTCATAGACATAGCTGTGTCCGAATTCCTCCTTGAATAGCTGCACCCCATCAAAGTATACCACGTTTGCATTGCATTCGTAAACCAAAATAATGCGCATGGAGGTATAGGCTGTTTTCGCCGCCACCCGCATGGACAGATACTGCCAGTCATTCTGGCTGCTGCAGTCGGGGTTAAAGCTGGCGGTCTCCTCGCCCACAATAACATCGTTGTTGATGAACCGCAGCACAATGCCGAACTTGCGCCCGGTGCCGGAAGTCAGCGGCACCGAGTCTCCCTTGGCCCAGCAGCCCAGGGTGTACACATCCCCTGCCTTGCCGGAAATGAGGATGTTCTGGTATACATTCTTGGCCGCGCTGGTGCCGCCTATAATGCGTAGGGCGTTTCCGTCCATCTGCGGCGCGGCGGAGGTGCCCGCCGCCACCTTGGTGTCGGAGGAGGTGCAGGCGGAGCTAAAGCGCCAGCCGAAGGTAGGCCAGTTGCTCCAGGTGCCCGTGCGGAAGTCGCCGTTTTCCATGATGTTGTAGCGGCTGGCATTGGCGCTCTGCTCCAGCTGCACGCAGTCGAAGTATGCTGTACCCGCCGAGCGGTTGGACAGATGCACCACCAGGCTGTCCGCCGCTGCGTCAGCGGGGTGGGTGTAGGTGACTTCCAGCCGCGTCCAGTCGGAGGTGTCGGTAATGGCCCGGCTCTGGGCTACCGTAGCCCCGGTACTCATACGCTTGAGCAGCAGCTGCGCACCGCTGCCGGAGCCGGTCATGCCGGTGGTCTTTACATAGGCCGAAAGAGTATAGGTCTTGCCCGGCTGAACGGGACAGGCGGCGTCATCGGTAGCCCGGACACTGTATGCCGTGCCGTTCTCCGTGCGGGAGATCTTCAATGCTTCCCATTCCAGGTAGGTATACTCCTTGGTGTTGCCCCAGGAGCCGGTGGAGGCGTTGCCGCTGTCGCCGGTCCAAAAAGCGCCTTCCCACTCAAAGCTGCCATTGCGTACCAGATTCACCACCGTGTTCTGCATCTTGGAGGACAGGGTCATCTGGCTGGCGGCCTTGAACCCGGACTCCCCGGCATAGCGGTAGAACTGGGCGTTACCCTGGCCGTCCTGGATAGACACCGTGCTGCCGAAGTTATTGAACTGGTGGATCTCCTTGTTGCCGCTGTGGTCCTGGAATACAGTCTGGTTGTGGGCGTACTCGATAGCCAGCGTGCCTCCGGCTGTGTCGTTGTGGTATTCAGCCACCCCGGTAACGCGATTGGGCTGGTTGGCACCTACGGTGTTATAGGTGTAACGCACCTGGTAGCCCTGGGCGTCCGTGGCTGTGCTGAGCAGATGATTGCTGGTGTAGCCGAAGGTGGCCGCGCCGGACAGAGCGGACTGAATGGATACCAGGTTGCCGCCGCTGTAAGTGAAAGTCTCCGCGGCCAGCTCCGTGGTGCCGGTACCCAGAAACGCGATCTTACTGAGATACCCGTCTGTATTGTAAGAGAAGATGTAGGTCCGGCCAATACCGTCCCGGACTCGGTAGAGCTTCACCCCGTCATAGCTCACACTGATATTGCTGGCTGTGGCCTGGTTGTTGCTGATTTGTACCAGATAACCGCCATCGGTAAAGTAGCTCTTGTTGCCGCTCTTGTCTGTCAGGCAGTATTTGGTTTCCCCGCTGCCGGTGGTGGTGAGGATCAGGCCGGGGATCAGCTCATCCTCATAGGTCCCGGAGGATTTGTATTTTAGGTAGTGCCGTGTGCCGTCCCCGTCCTCCCAAATGTAGTACGAAGTGTCCTGGGTGAAGGGATAGACCCGCTGGTTGAAATTGGTGCGCCAGCCGTAGCCGGTAAAGGAGGCGTTGCTGTCCTTGTCGTTGGCGTTATAGATATGGGTAACGGATACCGGCATCCGATTTCCGGCAAACCCGAAGCTGTTGGTAGACCACACCAGGTTGCCGGTATAGTTGTTGATCTGGCCTGTGCCCGCCGTTCCGGCTGACTGGGAGGTGTAATCCCAAATGCTCTCCAGGCCGCAGTTGTTTATGTAGGAAATGGTCAGTACCGGGGAATAGGCGGGGCTGTAGTCCGAGGAGTAGAACTCCTCCCAATGCTCGCTGCCTGCTTCCACCCAGTCGGGCATCTTGAACATGACGCCGGTGTTTCGGTTATCCTCATACCAGCTCTGGGCGATATTGGTAATAGTCCAGGTGTACCACTTTTCCGCCGAAACGGTTTGGAAATCCTCTATATTGGCGTTGTGGGACGGTTGGTTACTCCAGGTAATGGTGGCGGAGTCCCAGTCACCGTTGACCTGGTGCGCCTCGATGTCGATGGGGGCGTCCACACCGCACTTGAGCATGGAGACAGTGGCGTTCACAATGACATCGGCAGAGGTGAGCTTGGGCAGATTCTTGAATTTCATGAAAATTCTTTCACGACCGTGGCGAGGATTCCACCCGCACTCTACCATGCCCCAATAATGGCTAAACTGATCAACTTCAAAGATACTCTGGTCCCGGATGGTGCTGGTGTTGGCCACCGGCTGCAGCACGGGGTCCAGTACCACGGGATAGGCCCGGCTGCTGTCCGCCATCCATTCCCCGGGCAGCAGGTAATACAGGTCATAGCCTTCCGCCGTTTCCAGCAGCCGCACCTGCACATCGTCGCAGTAGGCCTCATTTTCATCCACCAGGAAGGGAGCGGGCATGTAGTAGACAGGCCGGGCATCTTCCCCGGCGTCCGCCGCATAGGCCAGGATGGAGTTATCCTCCTGCAGCGCAAGGCGCAGGCCCTGGCTGTCCAGGTGATAGCGGTAGCCCAGCAGAGCCTCGTCCTTCTGCCGGATGATGACGGACTCCTTCAGCTTCTCCGCCGTCAGGTCATATTTCAGGTCCGTGTTCTCATAGATAGATGCATATTCCACCACCGAGTGCATACCCTCTGGCCGGATCTGCCGCTGCATGGCATCCCAGGAGGATTCTGCCTGCACGGTATCCACCGTGGCCTGGGTATCTCGAATCTCTGCGGTCTGAATACTCTCACCCCTCTCCAGCGGCAGGGCCTCTGTCACGGAATCGGGCAGACTGCTGATCTCCGCCGCGCGATCCGTAGCGGCTGCATAGAGCTCTGTACCGGGGGTGCGCTGCAGGGAACCGGCAAAACGGAAGGACAGACGATACCCGTCCTGCTCCACGGAAACGGCCTGCTGGGCATCCATCTGGGCCGGGAGGGCCACATCCCAGGCACCGGCTGTGTTGCGGTAGACGGTGCTGCCGTTTTGCCTCTCAGCGCGCAGGGTGTTGTCGATCTCCTCCCACTGGCCGTTCTCCTGATAATGGACCGCCGTGGGGTAGACCGCCAGCATCCGCTGGCCGTTAGATAATAAAAATTCCTTCTGGTACGCATCGCGACCGGAAGGGATCTCACTTACTATTTCTGCATCCTGCGCAGGCTCCGCAGACGCCGCTTCGGCGCGTTCTATCTGCAAGGATTCTTTTCGCTGGTCGATCTCGATGGCCAGCACCTGCGCTGGGATAAGGGTCAGGGAGAGTGCTATCGCCAGGAAAAATGCCAGGAACTTTTGCCGTCTTGGTGTTTTCATTTTCTTTCTCTCCTT
>ERZ1034723.349-NODE-349-length-26057-cov-8.861857_pt1 | contig 26057 bp, 37 predicted proteins | sample MGYA00520637_ERZ1034723 | MGnify/ENA primary metagenome ERZ1034723 (study PRJEB33766, sample SAMN09781719) | gut metagenome | biome: gut microbiome | host: Homo sapiens | place: Madagascar | study: EMG produced TPA metagenomics assembly of the PRJNA485056 data set... | reverse complement strand
GCAGAGGCAGCTCGAACAGGAATTGGAACAGCATTCAGCAATGCAAAAAATGCAGCGACAATAGCATTTAGCAATCTGAAAACCAATGCAGGGAATTTGATGTCAGGAGCCAAAGAAGTGGCGCTGTCAGCAGCAGAGGCAGCTCGAACAGGAATTGGAACAGCATTCAGCAATGCAAAAAATGCAGTCGAAACAGCTTTTAACGGAATGAAAGATAGTGCAAGCTCAATCCTAGGAAAAGTAGAAACATTATTTTCAGGAGCAAAGCTATCACTACCAGAAATTGCAACAGGCGCACTGGAAACAGCACGAACAGCAGCTTCGGGGGCAATAGAAAAAATCAGCGGCATAGTAAATGGAATAAAATTAACACTACCTAAAATTGGAGGCGGAGGCATTTCACTTCCGCACGTCAGCATGTCGGGTAGCTTTTCGCTAAGTCCCCCGTCAATTCCTCATTTTTCTGTTTCTTGGTACAAAGATGGAGGAATAATGACGCGACCGACTGCATTTGGAGCCAGAGAAACAACACTTTTTGTGGGCGGCGAGGCAGGAGATGAGGCAATTCTTCCGCTTGCGCCGTTCTATCAGGCGCTGTCCACTATGCTTGACGCGAAGTTTGAGAAGCTTCAGCAGTCATATAGAATTCAGGTGACAGTAGTGAATGAAATGGACGGTGAAGTGATCGCAGAGAAAACCACAGAACTTGTAGCGGATAACATCGTTAAAGAGTACGACAGAAGGAGGTAAGGCCAATGGTAGTGAATGGAACGGATATCAAAAAGTATAACGCGAAGCAGCTGACGGTTGACCTTCAACCGCCTTCAATCCAGCTGAATGCAGAGTGGCTTGAAGGGTCAGTGACACCACATGAATTTGACACAGAAATCCAGTATGGAACATTAAAAGTCACGATCCTGTTTCGAGGAAGCGGCAGAAACGATATCATGCGAAAAGTATCGGAGTTTTTGTCACTGATGACGAAACGCTGTAGCATCCAGCTGGATGGCTACAAAGGCACATATATTGGAGACATAACATCGGATAACATCGAGAAAACAAAGCAAGCCGACAGGTATATTTTGACGGTGCAGTTTAATGGATATATGACAGACGCGGAAGTGTCGAACGTGTACCGAAGTGTTACTGAAGTGAAGTTTGCGACACTGGGAACACGAGATACACCAGCGATCGTAGAGATCACACCACAAACAGACATTCAGAAACTGGTCATCAATGGATTTGGAAACGATCCAATCGTCATGACCAATCTGAAGAAAGACAGAACGGTGGTCATTGATGCGAAAAAAGGAACGGTAACGGAAAACGGGGAGAATAAGTTTGCCGACTGCGATATGTGGGAATTTCCAGTGTTGAAAAAGAAAGCAGTGAACCATATTACGTTTTCAAGCAACAAGTGTACAGTTACGATCCACTACAGCCCTATGTGGCTATAAGGAGGTAGTATGATTCAGGTATTTTCACAGGAAAAGAAACGGTTGTGCTTGCTTCAGGGCTACACGGACTTGGCAATTAAGAAGACACTGGAAACAGGCGACAAAGAACTTTCATTCAAATATCCGAGTAACGGTGGCATGAAGGACTGTCTGCAAAATGAGTGCTATATAGTAACTAAAGAAGACGAATTTGTATTGAAGGAAATCTCAACGTCGAAAAAATGGGTGAAGTATGTGGCAATGCTGAACTTGGAAGAACTGGAAGGTAAACAGTATAGCTCTTTCGAGACGGTAGAACAGACTATCAAGGATTGCTTGGACACTGCATTGCTAGGGACGGGATGGACGACTGGAAAATGCAATATCAAAAAGCGTAGAACGATCAGAAAAGAAAATGTATGCACCGTGCTGGATATCATCAACCAGTGTATAGATACCTACAAAATTGAGGTTGAGTATCACACAAGAACAAAAGTCATTGACATATACGAGCATATAGGAAGCGACAAGGGTGTGTACTTCATGGAGTCCGTTAATCTACGTAAGCCGCCAGAATATAGCATACAAACGACAGGGTTTTACACGCAGCTAAAACCAATCGGGAAGGACGGCCTGACGATCAGCGTCAATGGAAAGGACTATGTAGAAAACTATGCATACAGCACAAAGAAGTTGATGAAGGTATGGAAGGATGAACGATATACAAGGCCAGAATCGTTGTACGAAGATGCGGTGTTGAAGCTGGCAGAAATCTGTCGTCCTACGATGACATACGAAGTGGATGTCATCGACCTTGCATCAGCGTCTGAAGAGTACAAGGGCATTTTGGATTACACACTGGGAGACACGATCTTACTTGTGTCGAAGTCGAAAGGTGTCAAAGAAAAAATGCGCATCACGCAAGTCACGGAATATCCAGAGAAAAAGCAGAACAACACCTGCCAGCTGTCATCAACAAAGAAAACCTTTGCTAATGTACAACAAGAAACTGTTAATGAAGCGGTTGCCGAAGCAACCGCAGCAGCAGCTGCAAGTATGCAGAAGCTAGCGTCAGAAGAATCCGATATTACGTCAGAAGAAATCAAACTAGAACTAGAAGGACTGAAAACAGAAGTGATGAAAGACGTATCGAATGGATATATAGCAAAAAAAACGGTTACTGACATGTCGGGAGTTGAGTGGAACATGGGAGTTGATGAAATAGGAATATATTTTGAAAGATTGGGGGATTAGTACATGCAGATGATAACAGACATACAGATTGATCTGTATGGAGAAATGCAGCTGTATCTTGTATCAGCAAAACAGGGAGACAAAGCAACAAGATATATAAGGGTGCAGCTGATGAACAATGGAAACGAGTTTGAGATTCCAGATGACGTGCAGCTGATCGCAAATATCAAAAAGCCTGACGGCAAGTTCTGCTATAACGAATGCGAAAAAGAAGACAACCGCGTCCTGATCCAGCTCACGAGTCAGGCACTGGCAGCAGCTGGCACTGCATACTGTGACATCGAGTTGCGAAGCATGTCAGGCGACCTGATCCTGTCGTCAGCTGCCTTCACGATTGAGATTGAGCAGAGCATGAGAAGCGAAGATGCGATCTTATCAAGCAACGAGATGACGGTGCTTGATAAGAAAATTCAGGGCTACATTGACAGGATGATGGCGACCAGACAGCATGTACTTGATACCGAAGCAGCATTCAAGGTTGCGGAAGCGGCAAGGGCACTGGCAGAAGCAGACAGAATCGCAGCCGAGAGTCTGCGAGTGAGAAACGAGGCTGACAGAGTGGCAGCAGAGCAGACCAGACAACAGCAGCTGGCAAGAATGCAGTCAGCAACATCGGACGCGCAGCAAGCAGCATCAGCAGCGAATACAGCGGCACAGGGAGCAAATACAGCAGCAGAACGAGCAGAAAAGCTGTATCGCACACAAGAAGAGCTAGAAGAAATGTACAACCAGATGAAGGAACTGAAAACTGGCATTGCTTACACGGTAGATGGTGGGAAACCTGATAGTGTAGATGTGCTTGTGTGCGATGGTGGCACACCATTCACAGCAGAAGAAATCTGCATCGACTGCGGAAAACCGTAAAAGGAGGAAAAGAACATGGCGACAAGTACGATCAAGCCGAAAAAAGGCACAACAGCACAGTGGAAGGCATCTGAGCGCGTGCTTGAAAAGAATGAATGGGGAGTGGAAGAAACCGCGGAGGGCACCTTGATCCTACGCATCGGAGACGGTGAGCATAAGTTTTTGGAGCTTCCGAAGGTTATGGACGTAAAGGAACTGCAAGACCTTGCAAAGACTGTTGGAAACTTTGCAGGGAATATGCAGCAAGCCGCGTCAGCTGCGAATACAGCTGCGCAGGCGGCAAACGCGGCAACCACACAAGCGAAAGGCGCAGCGGAAGCGTGTCAGAAGCTTGCAGCAGGTATCAACTCAATGTCTGATGATACGACAGGCATTGTATATAGTATCGGAATTGACGGGGGGAAAATCTACTTGCAGGAGGTTGAAAAGTAATGGGTGAAAAAAATTATGTAGCTGATGAAGAAACACAACTTCAAATCAAGGCAGACACTATGGGTATTCTTAAAGCACTTCAGGACACAGATGGAAAATTCAGTGGCATCAAGCGATACGGCATCAAGATCAACAAGGCAGACAGCAACCCGTCAACACGCGTGACGTATCTGTATGATGCAGTAGGCATGAGCCCAGCGTCGATGAATTTCACGGAAGAAACATTTGACTATGGCGACTGGGGAAAGGTTTTCTTTGTAGCAGGTAACTATCCTGTTATGCTGAATGCAGATGGCACAGAAGCGTATAAGCTGAATCCTAATGACTACTCACTGAGGGAAGATGGCACGGCATCTGATATCACGGATGAGTCAACCACACTGAATGCGATGGCAGCATTCCCGAAGATGTGGCTGTGTCAGTATGAGATCGGAAACTATGAGTATATCATTGTATCTGATACGCAAGTAGATTCGAGCTATCAGGCAGAAGCATATAGAAGAGCAGATGGAACGATGGCAGAAAAGATGTACATGCCAATCTATGGCGGCAGTTACGACGGCGCAAAGCTGCGTAGCTTGTCGGGAAAAAAGTTGATGTACAATACCGACGCGCAGACAGAGCAGAATAGGGCAGCAGCCAACGGCGATATCTGGACAATCATTCCGTGGAGCAGAAGAAACCTAATTAACTGCTTGCTGATGATTATCAGCAAGTCGGAGGACTCACAGGGCAAGTTCGGAAAAGGTGTTTGCTCAAATTACACTGATGACGCATCGCAGGACTATGGAAAGGTAGTGACAGGCACACTGGATGCAAAGGGCCAGTTCTGCGGCTACAATGACGGAAAACGCGAGGTTAAAGTATTCCATATGGAAAAATGCTGGGGAAACCGCTGGGACAGACTGGCAGGGTACATCTGCGACAAGGGAAGAATCAAGGTCAAGCTGTCACCACCGTATAACTTTACAGGCACAGGATATACCGACACACAGCTTGATGCGTGCAAAAAAAGTGGATATCAGAAAGACCAGTACATGACACAGTGGGGACGATTCCCGAAGACGGTTGGAGCATCCAGTAGCACATATTTGTGTGCGTACTATTGGGCAAAACTCACAATTGTTGCGGTCGCGCTTGTCGGCGGCGGTTGCACCCGCGACGCGGGTTGTGACGCTGCGTGTGTGTACTTGTACTATGCGGCTTCTGATGCAGATTGGTACATCGGGGCTTCCCTTTCTTGTGAACAGCCAAATAAATCAAAGGAGACAAAACAGTGAAAACGAAGGTACATATAGCAAGTAAAGAAACACAACTTCAAATCAAGGCAGACACCACAGGCATTCTCAAAGCACTTCAGGACACAGATGGAAAGTTCAGTGGCATCAAGCGATACGGCATCAAGATCAACAAGGCAGACAGCAACCCGTCAACCCGTGTGACGTATCTGTACGATGCAGTAGGCATGAACCCAGCGTCAATGAATTTCACGGAAGAAACATTCGATTATGGTGACTGGGGAAAGGTCTTCTTCGTTGCAGGTAACTATCCTGTTATGCTGAATGCAGATGGCACAGAAGCGTACAAGCTGAATCCTGATGACTACTCACTGCGAGAAGATGGCACGGCATCCGATATTACAGACGAGTCAACCACGCTGAATGCAATGGCAGCTTTCCCGAAAATATGGCTATGCCAATACGAGATCGGGAACTATGAGTACATCATTGTATCTGATACGCAAGTAGACTCGAGCTATCAGGCAGAAGCATATAGAAGAGCAGATGGAAAGATGGCAGAAAAGATGTACATGCCAATCTATGGCGGCAGTTACGACGGCGCAAAGCTGCGTAGTCTGTCTGGAAAACAACTGATGTGCAATACCAATGCGCAGACAGAGCAGAACAGGGCAGCGGCCAACGGTGATATCTGGACAATTATTCCATGGAGCAGAAGAAACCTCATTAACTGCTTGCTAATGATTATCAGCAAGTCAGAGGACTCACAGGGCAAGTTCGGAAAAGGTGTTTGCTCAACTTATGTTGACGACGCGTCACAGGACTATGGAAAGGTAGTGACAGGCACGTTGGATGCAAAGGGCCAGTTCTGCGGCTACAATGACGGAAAGCGTGAGGTCAAGGTCTTCCACATGGAAAAGTGTTGGGGAAACCGCTGGGACAGACTGGCAGGTTACATCTGCGACAAGGGAAGAATCAAGGTCAAGCTGTCACCACCGTATAACTTTACAGGCACAGGATATACCGACACACAGCTTGATGCGTGCAAAAAAAGTGGATATCAGAAAGACCAGTACATGACACAGTGGGGACGATTCCCGAAGACGGTCGGAGCATCCAGCAGCACATATCTGTGTGCATACTACTGGATAAACCTCACAATCGTCGCGGTCGCGCTTGTCGGCGGCAATTGCAACCACGGCGCGAATTGTGACGCGGCGTTTGTGTACTTGAGCGGTGCGGCTTCTGATGCGAATTGGAACATCGGGGCTTCTCTTTCTTGTGAACAGCCTTCCGCAGCGTAAGCTGCTGAGGGGGAGTGGGGGATTTCTTCCCCCACCATGCTAAAAACGGACAACAAAAAATATAAAATAGGGGTATGCGGTGCGCCTTCGGTGTTTTTCTTGCGCGGTCGCGCTTGTCGGCGGCAATTGCAACAACGGCGCGAATTGTGACGCTGCGTATGTGAACTTGAACAATGCGGCTTCTAATGCGAATTGGAACATCGGGGCTTCTCATTCTTATCAATCATGGAGCAGTAACCTAATGCACTGCATACTCCGTGCCACTTGGCAAAAATTAAACCGATGAAGGGCTGTGTTAGTAGGGCAGAAATGCCGTGAAAGTGCAGTAGGTGATAAGAAAGAACCTGATGAAGACATATAAACATCTATTTGACGAAATGGTGAAAACGGAAAACCTGACGGAATGCTTCTTTGCAGCAGCAAAGAGAAAGACCTTGCGCAATGACGTGGCAAGGGTGCTGAAACCAGAAAGAGACACAGGAAACACAAGCGAGGAACCAGATTGTCTTCAAGAGCATGTAGCCTATCTACAGCGCCAACTGATAGAAGGAACATGGAAACCGTATAAGCATAAACCAATAAAAATAAACGAGCATAGCTGTGGCAAGGTTAGAGAAATCATAAGACCCAGTTACAAGTATGAGCAGGTAGTGCATCACTGCATCATCAAGCAGCTACAACCGATTGTGATGCACGGACTGTATGAACATGCGCTAGGAAGTATCCCAACGCGCGGAACACACAGCGGAAAGAAACAATTTGAAAAGTGGATACGAAAGTATAGAGGAAAGAAACTGTATGTGCTAAAAGCGGACATCAGGCATTGCTTTGAAACCGAGGACATCAAAGTTATAGAACGCAAGCTGGCAAAAGTCATAAAAGACGAAGCGTTCCTGAACTTGTGTTGCTTGGTGATGGAGTCAGAAGCACACTGGGAAGAAATAGACTTCTTACCAGATGGTGGGCTATTCAATTTTGAAGACGCGACGGAAGAAATTCTGTGCGGCTTGCCACTTGGCTTTGTAACGTCACAGTGGATGATGCAGCTCAACTTCAAAGAGTTCGACCACAAGATGAAAGAAGACTGGGGCGCAGGGGAATATATGCGTTATGCAGATGATATCGTCGCACTGGGAACGAACAAAAGAAAGCTACATCAGTTGCGACAGAAAGCAGGAGACTACTTGAACATCGAAATGCACCAGAAATTGAAGTATAACTGGCAAGTCTTCCGCTTCGAGCATCCTGTGGGAAAGAAAGTTGAGGGAGAAAAGCAGAAAACCAAAGGCAGAGCAGTGGACTTCATGGGATTCGTATTTCACTATAACAGAACAACACTGAGAAAAGCGATCCTCTATCGAAGCAGACGGAAAGCACACCGTCTGGAAAAGAAAGAGAAAGTAACATGGTATGATGCATCAGCGATGCTTTCATATATGGGATGGTACGACGATACAGATACATACGACTATTTTCGGGAGTACATAAAACCATGCGTAGACGTCAAGAAGCTGAAGAAAATCGTATCAAAGCATTCAAGAAAGGAGCAGAAACAGCATGACAAATTGGTACAAAGCACAGGCAATGGAGATTCCGACGGAGTACGACACGACGTCCAGCCCAACAACCGTCTATCAGAGAAAGGAAATCAAGCAGGTGACAGCACCTGCGATGGACGGAGAAAAGGAACAGACTGCATACGAGTACATGGAACGTCAGATGACGCAGGGGGAGTACAGCCAGCTTCAGGCAGAACTTGAAAGCCCAACAACGAAGATGATTATGCAGGAGCTGTCAGCGATCCAGCTTCAGCAGGAGCTGATCACAGAAATGATGGAGGTATAAGAGATGGCAGAGAAGGAACACAGCAAGAAGTATGAAACCTTGAAAGCAAAGTACGAAGCAGACTACATCACAAAGGAAACCATGAAGGGCTGGGTAGCACTGAACGAGAAGAAAGCAGGAAAGGGCATCACCGCAGAAGAGTATGAAGAGATCACGGGTGAAGCCTACGACGGGGGCGAATGATGACGCAGATGGAGCTGATCGAGAGGCTGTGTGCTGTAAATTCTGTGCTGATCGAGATTGTTGAAGAACAGGCCGCGATTATATCACAGCATGAAATCGAGGAGATGCAGCCAGAAGACCCTGAACGTCACCAATCAGGACTTACGGCACGAGTTGAGGCGGCAGAAAGCGAAACACACACGATCAGGAGTCAGCTTCAGGTGGAATGAAAGGAGTATGAAAGCATGACGATTGAAGTATCACTTTTGATGTCAGGAATCAGCATTGCATTTGCGATCTTTTTTGGCATCAGTACAAGAAACCGCGCTGTGAAGCAGGATACACGGGAAGAGGCAAGAAACGGCGCTGAGATGATGGTGAAAATGGAGAGCATTCAAAACACGTTGATTGAGTTCAAGACGGAAATGAGGAACGACCGCGAAGAGATGAACGAAGTGAAGAAAACGGGAATCCAGAACGAAGCGAGCCTGAAAAGCTTGCATAAGCGTATAGACAGAATGGAGGAACTCCTTCAGATGTCAACACACCACACAGAGCTATAAAGGAAGGCAGCATGGAGAAGAAAAAGACAGAGCAACGCAGGAGGCAGACGATCAGGCAGAAAAAGAGCTGGCTGTGGGAGTTCTCAAAGAAAGTCGTCGTGATGTGTGTGATACTTCATGCTGCTGTTTTCTTGTATGCAGCAGTCGTGATGTGGAAAACGTATGATACAAGTGCGCTGTCAACGTTGGTATCAGAATCGTCTGAAATAATGCGAGTCTGTGTTTTCGGGTACTTTGCGAAAGCAGGGCTAGAAAATTGGCAGAAAATTGGACACACAAGAAAAGATGCTGACGTGGATCAGCACCAGCAAGAGGAGATAGGATGAAAAACGCATGGGTAATACTGAACGCATTGCAGGAAAATCTGCCAATGATTTTAGCAATTTTGGCAGTGATCTTCGGGATCGTTCTTCGGGTGAAAAAGTTCATCACGATGTCGAAGGAAGAAAAGAAAGCAATGTTAAAGGAACAATCTGGCAAAATCGTAGAACTTGTGAAGATACAGCTGCTGGCAATGGTCAGCGAAGCGGAAAACAAGTGGGGCAGCCAAACAGGAGAAATCAAGAAGTCCGAGGTGTGGGAGCAGATACTAGGAAAGAGTGAGAAGCTGACACAGTATATCGAGATGGGCCTGATCGACAAGAAGTTGATTAACGATCTGATCGACGAAGCGGTTGAAGAGATGCAGCGCATCCTTGATCGTCAGGAGACAGAAAAGAAAACAGACAACGAAAGGAAGGAAACGACATGACAGAACGTGAGTTACGACAGAAGGTAGCAGACACAGCTAGAAAGTACCGTGGCTGCAAAGAAAGTGACGGGAGCCACAGAAAAATTATAGACAGATACAACGCAAGCAAGCCACTTGCAAGAGGTTATGCAGTCAAGTACACAGATGCATGGTGTGCCACGTTTGCGTCTGCGGTTTTCATTGAGTGCGGCCTGACTGACATTGCGCCAAAGGAATGCGGCTGCAACGAAATGATTAAGCTGTATGTTGCAATGGGAAGATGGATGGAAAATGATGCATACACACCGCAGATCGGTGACATCATCTTCTACGACTGGCAAGACGATGAAGTGGGAGACAACAAGGGTAACAGCGATCATGTGGGCATCGTGACAAGCGTGTCAGGTAACAGCTTCACCGTGACCGAGGGCAACATGGGAAAGGCTGTCGGAGACAGAACGATGCAAGTGAACGGAAGATATATCAGAGGTTTTGGCTTGCCTGACTATGCAAGCAAGGCAGACAAGGCGACAGCTGACGGTCAGAAGGACAGCGCTGCACTGAACACTGTGCCACAGTGGGTCGGAGAGGTTGATGCCAAAGAAGACCAGTATCTGGCGGTGAGAAAGTGGGCTGGCGCAGAGTACGCAAAGATTGTGAGCTATCCACAACTTGCAAGAGGTAACTGGATAGATGTATGCGACAGCCGCAAGGCGGCAGATGGCAGTACATGGTACTATATCAGGATAGCAGGAAGAATCTATGGATTTGTACAGGCTGCCTACATAAAAAAGGCAGGAGAGGCATCAGCAGCGAAGGAGTACCGCGTGGGTGATGAGGTGAACTTCACTGGCAGCACGCATTATGTATCAAGCTATGCAACGGCAAAAGGAAAGATTACAAGCCCGTGTACGGCAAAGGTAACGGCGATCAACCTAAAGGGCGCGCATCCGTATCATGTACAGGGTGACAACGTGTGCGGCTGGGTAAATGCGGAAGACATCAAGTAAAGGAGAAAAGACATGTGGTATATGGGAGAAGAGTTCAACGTGAAGGAAAACAAGGAGTATAAGACACTTGAAGGCGGTATGAAGGCAGTACAAAAGAACAACCTGAATCTGTATGATGCAGATGGAAATATAGTCTATGAGAAGGACAAGCCAGTGGCAACCCTGACAGACAATGTACCAGAAGGCGCGTTGGATGCGCAACCAGATGGCAGCGTGAACACCTATGACGCAGACGGGAACCCGACAGGAACTGCAACGGCTGAGGAAGTGGAAGCAGCTGCGAACGCACTGCTGGAAGAGGTTGACGGGGTTCAGGCTGTGCGGATCAGCGGCAGAGTCAGAAGGATTTTTGATGGAGTACTGAGACTGAGAAAGTATCCATCATGGGAAGCAGCTGCGGCATGTGGAGTTACTTCTTTTACAGAAATGAAAGTGACGCATCTTCTGGAAGTGGACGGCAAGCAGATGTACAGAACCGCAAATGGCTACTACATCAGTGGAGAGCCTGAACATGTGGAATACATTGAAGAGTGATACAGTTGCTGTACAAAAGATGTGTGTTGTGCTATAATTCAAGACATATATGAAAGCAAGACAAGTTGTAGCAATTGTAATTAACCGACGGGCAACTTGCGATTACTACAACCGTTCAAAATCCTCTATTTACAATCAAAAAAATGCTACCGACACGAATGCCGGTAGCATTTTTTGTTAAGTGCGAATGATGTCGAAATTTGTCTAACGATTTTGATTGCAATTCTCGACATGATATGTTATTGTATAACCATACAAAAGAAGAAAACAAAGCCATGCCCGATAAGGCTAACAACGTACAAAAGAAAGAGTCGTCCGAAAGGATGGCTCTTTTTGCGTTGTTAGCATTTGTAGCATTATAAGAAAGTAATGTCTAAACGATAGCTGTCATACACAACTACGGATTGAATGAAAGATTTCCAAAATACGTTTTTCTCGGATGGAGAGAAGGTCTGGTAGACGGATTCATAGTCCTGAGAAAGCAATTCTTTTAATTTTGAGAAGTCTTTCTGAGGTGGTTTGGGAGCAGCTTCTATTTTTGAAAGTGCGTCTTGAAGTTCAAGGTACTCTGTGCGGTACGCTTCTTTGTCGATCAGGTCGTCAATGTATAACTCGTACAGCTTTTTGAGTCGCTTCTGAATTTTAGCAACTTCGGCAGCATGACTCTTTTCTATGGAGCTTTGGTTTGAATCTACTTCGTAGCTGGTAACGTAATCGGATAGGGCGGCACGCACCTGTGAAAGCATTTGTTCTTCGATACGTGGTTCTAAAAAATGTTGCCTGCATTCACAAGGTGGAATTTTGTAGGTGTTGTAGCACTTGTAATAGTGATAGTCTTTTTTTACACCACTTGCAAGAACCTTACTTGTATTTGCACCATAAAGATGATTGTGACAAAACGGGCAGATAAGTAGACCAGAGAAGATATAACTTCTATACGGGCCGTCATGCAAGTGTGCGTTATGATATAAAAGTTGTTGAATGTGGTCGAACCGTTCAGGCTCAATCAGGGCAGGGCAGAAGTCTTGTATATCTCGGTATTCGCCCTTGTAGATCGGATTTTTCAAAGCGTTTTTAACTGTGCAGTAACCATAAGTGACATTATACTTTTTTCTCAAATACAAAAGCGTGGCTCGAATCGAACAGGTAGATTCATAATGTTGAAACATGTCGAGCGCGTATTCTTTCCAGTCATCGTCAATAATAACATGCTTTTCAGCATCCAGCTTCAAGCCGCGAGGAAGCGAGCCAGAAAGATAAGTTTTGTTTTTTAACTTGAATGCGAAGACATCTTTGATACGGTCGCTGTCTCGATCACACTCATCTTGTGCCACAGATAGCCTGATATTGATGTGCAACCGTCCGTTTGTAGTTGTGGTGTCGTAAGACTCAGTTACAGCTTTCCACTGCACATTATTTGCGTCAAGTATTTCCTGAATGCGGTGGTAGTCTGCAATGTTACGAAACCATCTGTCGAGCTTCGTGAACAGGATCAGGTCGAAGTCATGCCGCTTGACACCATCAAGCAACCGAACAAATTCTTTGCGTTTTGTAAACTTCTTTCGAGCTGTCAGAGCTTCATCCACAAATGTGTCAACAAGTACCAGATGATTGCGTGCAATATAGTCGTCAAGGATTGCATGTTGTGCTTCCAGCGTGTCACCGTGAAGTACCTGCCCTTCGTGGCTGCATCGAATATACTTCACAACACGGAGTCCACATAGACTTTCATTCTCTATATAACTCATAAAATACCTTCTTTCTCTTAAAAAATTGTATAAAAATAAAGCTATGCAGCAGCACAGCTTTGTGGTAGAATAGAAGGTGCGAATTGTCTATTCTTTGTAGCTTGCGTGCTGCATAGAATGCAACAGAGGGGCAGCCATTTACCAGATGGCTGCTCTTTTTGTTTTATTATAAATTATTCAACTTCAGCTGACGTTTCCGCTTCGTCCTGATCAAACACAATAGAAAAAACAGCGTCCTGCTCTTCGGTGTTTCCATCATACTTTGAGAAATGAATTTTGAAGTTACCAGCAGTACCAACACCTATACAAGCCTGTGCTTCACACTTTGCATCTATAGGAGTTTCCTGCGGATAGAATGTGATATCGCCAGGATAAGAGTAACCCATCTTACCATCAGCATCAACAATTTGTCCACTTGATAAATCAATATAAACACCATTCATAATTCCGAGGTCGTCCTTGTAACCTAAATTTTCGTAGGTGTACGTGATCAGGTAGACGGCTTCTGGAGTCTTGTCGGAAAACTGGTTGCGGTCAGCAACCTCTTCAACGGAGTCAATCGTGAGCGCCCACTGACCTGCTACTGTCCATGTATCGCCAATACCATAAGAGTCCTGATCAGATGAGGACGAATACTTTTCAAGCTCTGCTTTCAGCTCATCAATGATAGATTGCAATTCATCAATGGTGGTCTGCATTTCATCAACCTGAGATTCAAGTTCTGCAATACGGTCGTCTTTCTCATCTGCATAAGCAAACGTAGCAGAGGATGCGAGTGTGGCGGAGGCAGCGAGTAACGCAATAAAATTCTTTTTCATGTTTTGTTCTCCCGTGTTAAATTCTTTCTACCGCTTACCATTTCCAGAAAATACCAGTAGATTTGCATGTATCCTACAAATATAATAGGACAGCACCCAACTTTTCCGAGAAAGAAAGGTCGTGGATGAATGAAGATAGAAAAGAGGTACACATACTACAACGGAACCACAATATATGCAATATATTTCAGAAGCGTGAAAATAATGTACTATAATCTTAACTTCACTGGAACAGTGCAAATCATATTACTTAAAAATTAAAGCGGATTTTGTTGGGTGTCCCCTGCGGGAGATCACCCAGTTTTTGTTTCATCGGTCGGATCGACCGACGGATAAACCTTTTCAAAAGCGTCCAACGTGTCAGGACACTCTTTTGATTCCCTTTGAACCTTCTCTGTGAATGATTCACGTTTTGCAGAGATGGACTGCATAAAATCAAGAACAATGTCTTTGTGATCTTCTGGAAGACGCACAAAGTTTGCAACGAAACTAAGCTGCAAATCACTTAGGTGATATTCCTTCCGCAGTATTTCAAGTGCATTAGTTTCTGTTGGAAGGAACATATCGCCTTCGCCAGTACGAAGCCAGTCAATATTCACGTTGTACTCATCCCAATTTGAAAGCATGAGCAAATGTTTATCGGTTACTTTGCGAGCACCTGACTCTATGGCGGTAACACCAGAACGTGAAAGTCCGAGGACTTTGGCGAAATCGGATTGATTTTTTTTACATGCTTTTCGCAACTCAATAAAACGCTCGTTAATGGAATCCATTATCTTTTACACCTCCTTTCAAAAAAGAGCATAGCACGGAATGAGAAAGTTGTAAAGCGAAAAATGACACAAACGGAACAAATATAGTTGACAAAAGGCTGTAAGTAGCATATACTTGAGACAAACAGAACAGGAAGGAGGTGAACAAGATGGAACCGTTGCGGATGATGAAGATCAGAGCAGCAGCAAACAGAATAGATGCAACGCTGCGAGAGCTTGAACTGACTGACGCAGAGATTGAGGTGCTTGTAGGATGCTACAGCGAAGTGCTGAAGCGAAGAAACAGAAACCATACACATACAAAACCAAACAAGTTACAATATTTTGCTTTGGCAATGTCTGCTGTAGCACTTGCCACTTCAACTCTGTCCCTGATTATACGGCTATTATCTGTTTGCTGAAACGTGACGGTTTCAGGACCAAGCATGGCAAGAACGAAAGATATGAACTACGCGCTGGCTGAAAATGTAAACTGCGAAGCAGGAGACATTGAGATGCAGGTGAAGTACAAGGGCAAAAGATTAGAGTCAGAGAGTATCAGAGGACTTTCGGAACTTTTCAAAAAAACGTAGAAGAACTGAAAGAATTTGCAGGGAAGCTTTAATGGCTGTCTGATCGGCAGAGGATGCGGCAGATACGCTGCATCTTCCACCCGATCAGGAAGACAGAGAAGGAAAAGAAAGGAGAAGCACCATGACGAAGGAAAGAACACTGACCATCACGGAAAAAGACAAAAGAGCTGCAAAGCTGGTGACGGGCTTGAGCGATTATGAGCTGTTTGGGCTTGAATGCTTTTTGGCAGGAATTAGAGCAAGAAAGTCGGACCTTCCGACTGATCAGCCAAAGAAGACCGCCTGAAGCACGGCAGAGGAGAAACACATGGTAGCCAATTATGAAGCACATGGCATCAAGATAACAGCATCCACTCTTCCTAAAGCTTGCACCGCCTCCGTTCTGGCTGGTAGAGGTTGAGAAGTACGAGGAAGGCGAGTGCTTCATCACGGGACACGTCGTCCAGATCGACGGCTCACATGATGAAGGAAGAATGGGTGACTGCCCGATCACGATCAGAGAAGGAGAGAAAAGCAAAACAATGAACAAAGAGAGAAGAAAAAAGCTGCAAGAGGTGTATGAGATGATGGAGAAGGCGAAGGGCATTATCGAGGCGGTAAAAGACGAAGAGCAGGAAGCACATGACAATCTGCCTGAAAGTTTCCAGTATGGAGAAAAGGGAGAACAGATGGAAGAATGCATCGAGCAGTTAGAAGAGGCATACGACCAGTGTGACGAGATCATGCAGATCATAGAGATGCTGTGAGGAGATGCGACATGACAACAATCAGAGTATACAAGAACAGAAGAAACCCAAACAAGCGCGTAGAGGTCCACAATGACGGACACTACCACAACACACTGAGACAGTACATGTGCTGGGAAAGAAACATCATCACAGGAGAATCATTCTCGGAGCCAGTGAAGAATGTGACGGGAGATGGAAGACTCCGCCGCTGGAAGAAAGAGAACCTGAAAGAGTTGCTTGAAGACTATGAGCTAGTAATGGCATAAGAAAGAATCACAGGGAGGAAAGCAAAATGTCAGATGAAACTATGAAAAATGGATTTGTGAAGCTGGATGAGCTACAGAAAAAGCTCAAAGAGGCGATAGCTACGTATCGAATGCACGTCAGAATGGAAAGAGTTGACCTGATGGCAGAAGATGACGCTGCATACAGAGAAGCAGAGAGTGCATGGCGCGCACAGCTTAAAGAACTATATCCGAGAAGAGACAGTGTTGCAGGACGCAAGGAAGAAACGGCAGAGGATGCTGCGCGCGTGAACCGCGACAAGCTACACGATCAGCTGGAAACAATGCAGACTGAGTTCACATCTGAACCAGAAAGAGAAGAACAGATAGAAGAATGTACCGAGTACAATGGAAATTACATAGTTAACATCTACAGATATGGGAAAAGAGTGAAGAGCTACAAAACAGATGCGTTCGAAGTAGACTGTGACATTCCGTTGAAAGAAATGGTTGAAGTACGCGTCAGACCAGTGTGGGGCGGTTGGTTTAGAGAGTATACAACGCTGCTTGGCGATAATGTGGTAATACTGGATGCCGAGACAAGTGACATTGTGTTCAGACTGGATCAAAACGAAGATACGCTGCTGATCGACGTGCTAGGTCACGCAGGAGAGGAAGTGGGACGCGTATGCTTTATGGATGGTGTAACGTGTGAATGCAGACACAGCGAGTCTTTGCAGACATATGAAGTGGAGATGCGCCGTGAGTATGCAGACATGTATCAGCGGTATAAGATGCCAGATGAAGTCTATCAGCACACGCTGCACAAAATCAGCGCCATGTATGCACTGGGCAACATATCACAGCACGGCTACGTCTATTTAAAGAAAGAGTCACGAAAGCTGCGTAACAAAGCACGAGAAGAATGGGAAGTTGAAGGAAGAAAGAAAAGCAGAAGAGGAAATGAAATGCATAGATTGACAGAAAAAGACGAGCAGGGAAACTGGGCACTGAAAGGTGTCACATGGAAGTCATTATATACAGGAGCAGTTATCACGGAGGAGACGCGTCAGAGACTCTATGGCGCACTGTGCAAGCTGAGAGACTATGAGGACAGTGGTTTGTCACCAGATGAAGTGGAAAATATGAAAGACCTAATTGAGACACATGACGAAAAAGAACGATGTAAGAAGGAAAGTGTCTGCATGGTTACTAAGCAGAACGGAGAAGGCCCGTTTACCACAGTGGAACATAAGAAAAGCTAAGAAGAGAATGGAGAAAACGCATGATGATTCAGCACACGAATGAAGCGAGAGAAAGCAATGGCTTCCAGAACGCAGCAGGTGAACCGCTGACAGATGACGAGATTGTTGAGAACCTGCTGAAACTAGCACCAGAGGAAGATATGCCAAAGTTTGAGAAACGGGAAACTAGTTTGGATGAGCTGCCAATAGATGCGCCTATCATACCAACCATGCAAGAAGCATTATCGGAATTTTGCGTGAAAGTCACAGATGGAATCGTAGCGCTAGTAGATGCATTCAGAAAGCTTTTTGATAGCATTCGAACAGTGGACGATGAGGAACTAGAAGCAGAAATGCAGCGACAGCTGCTGGCATACAATAGCGCGGTCTTCACACAGCTGCTAATGCAGCAGAGAGCGTCAGGACAACGCAAGAAGCGAATCGGGAGGAACAAGAAATGGTAACGACAAGACAGATTATTGAGCAGCTTCAGACATACGAGAAGGAACATGGAGTGCATGAGGTGAAGCGCATCGGAGTAATGCAGGGAGACAAAGAAAGAACAGAGCTGATTCTGAACATGAGCGCAGAGGACGACGGCAGCAAGTTTTTGATTATCTATGGCAGCGAACCAGATCAGGCAGCTACAGGATCAGGAGGGGCAATGGGTAACGGCCAGCTGACTTTACGATGTAAGGGAATCAGAGAACTGTGTATTGCAAACCACTGGTACACACGCGGAAACATTCAGGAGTACGGAAAGATGCTTGAGATCGAGGAGAAAGAGAACGTAACGCTTGCAGATGCAACAAGAGCAGCACGCGACATTTTCGAGCATAGCGATCGCGGAACGCTGAACGAGATCACATGCGCAGTTGTAGGACAGATGAGGCCGTACTATGTCGGGATAGATGAGGAGGAGTGACCATGGAAGAAAGAAAGACACAGATAGATGTGTATAAGGCTTTTAGAGCAATCGCCCTGATTCTCAGCCAAAGGGATGGCGGCGCGGTGAAAGTAACACTTACGGATGTAGTAAAGAAAGATGCGAAGAACACGAAAACAGCATAGAAAAGAAAAAGCCTTCGGAATTGCTTGACGGCTTCCGAAGGCTACACGTTGACTTCTTTCGAGATCAACAACACACATCTGTATACTACACCAGATGCCCCGAAAAGTCAACAGGCAAGCCTAAAAACATAGCTTAAACGTCCTTGTAATGGATACTAACATATCGACGAAAGTATATAAGGTATACGGCAGGGATAGAAAGAGACATTGCAGGAGGTAGAGAGATATGGGACTTAGAAAGATAAAGAGGCAGAGGAAGGCAAGAAAGAGAGCTGCCTATATGCCGTATGACTACGAAGCAGCCTACAACGAGCAGATAGAAAAGCTGACAGAGGATAGCATTGAGAGGATGCTGAAAGAGAGCAAGGCAGGGTGTACATACGCAACCAAAGAGGTTAAGTCAGGAGAACAGCTAGAAGTCGAGATATATCCAGAGTTCACGAAGGCACAGCAGGATGAGATACCAGAGGAGGGCAGGAGAGAACGCAACCGAAAGGCACAGCGCAACCTGAACGAGAAGAACAGCCGCAAACAGTGTGAAAGGGTAATCAATGCGAATTTTGGGAACAGGGACATATGGGCGACACTGACCTACATGGATGAGACGATGCCAACGAACATGAAAGAAGCACGAAGGGACATGCAGAACTACATCAAGCGAGTGAACTACTACAGAGCGAAACAGGGGCTTGCAAATGCCAGGTATGTGTATGTGACGGAGTGCAGCGCGAAGGGAAGGTGGCATCATCACTTGGTCATGGATGGAGATATGGACATGGACACCGTAGAGAGCCTGTGGCAGCTTGGAAGGCGCAATCAGGTCAGAAGACTGCAAAAGGATGAGAACGGACTTGTAGGCATGGCGATATACCTGACAAAGCAGGGAAAGGAAGTAGGCAAGTATCAAAAGAGCTGGACACCATCGAAGGGACTGATACAGCCAGAGGAGCGAGTCAACCACTACAAGTTCCAGAAAAAAGACGTCCATGCCGTAGTGAGAGGCGAGGAGTCCCTTGAAGAGAAGTTGGTCAAGTGGTATGGCAGTAGCGGCTATACCTACGTTGAGAGCGAAATCAGGTATAACGAAGTAAACAAGCGTTTCTACATCTACGCACGGATGCAGAAACCAGAAGAACAAGAAGGAGGAAAGATAAAGACAGACAATGCGAAGAAACCAACCAAAAAGAAGCGGAAAAGAGCAAACAAAGCGAAGAATGCAACTAATACCTGTGGCGATTGTGTGGACAACAACGGTAGCACTGGCAGCAGTGGCGACCGCGTGGGCGATCACAGGGGCGGCAGCCAGACTACAGACTGCGAAAAAGCAGAGGGCAGCAAGTAAGCAGCTGCAAGAGTCACAAGAACAGGAACAGGCACTGTATGGGTGCAGCCTATATGGGGACTACAGCTACCCGTTCAACCAGATGTCACAGGATTGGAGTGAGAAACAAGTGGAGGGATTCTATTATCACGAGATATCAGATGAGTGCAGCAAGAGATCAGTCGGGCAGATGCCAGTGATTGTGCAAGTATACACATACATCCTCTGTCAGCAGCATGACATAGACTACGAAACAGTCTTTGCACTGATCGAAGCGGAAAGTGATTGTAGATGGTCAATCAAGGGAGCAGACGGCGGTGTTGGATATCTGCAAGTACAACCAACGCGCCATAGTGCATACTTGGAACTGTACGGAGACGTAAATGAGGACAATCTGCGCGACCCGTTCGATAACATCCGACTGGGTATCGAGGTACTAGCAGCAATCAAGCAGGAGCTGCAAAATAAAAAACCAGACTGCACTATGAAAGATGTGCTGGAAGTGTACGACAGCAAGCTGGACACCGAGCAGGTGCTACAGCGTGCAAAGCAGCTAAAGGAAGAAACACAGGCGGCGCGATCAGCACGGAAAGGGGCAGGAAAATGAAAGACTTTATGACCGATGCAGAGTGCTACTGCATAGCAGCGATAACCGAGGCAACGATACAGCTAAAATATAACCGTAAAAAGGCGCAAGAGGTAGGAGAACGAGCAGCTGCGGTGCTACTTACACATGCACAGGAAATTGAAAGTATGTACGCAGATTCAAAGCAGCAGCTAAAAGAATGGATTCTTCGACAAGTAGGACTGGAAGATGCGCAAATTGAGCAGACGGCAAAACGGCTTGGATTGACAGGTGATCCTCTGCGCGACTACGTAACCTTGCAGGAGGACTTGCGATGAATTTGAGATACGCAGCCAGAAGTGAAGACGCAGAGCAGATCACAGTGATCGAGTGGGCGCGCCTCTGCCAGCGGAAGCACCCTGAACTGAAATTGCTGCACCACGTACCGAACGGCGGCAGCAGAAACAAGCTAGAAGCAATCAAGCTGAAACAGATGGGAGTGCTTGCAGGAGTGGCAGACCTGCACCTGCCAGTACAAAAGGGCATCTATAGCGGCTTGTACATTGAAATGAAGTATGATGGGGGCAGACTACAGGACAGCCAGAAAGACTTCCTGAGAGCTGCTGCACAGTATGGAAACTACTGTGTAGTATGCTATGGAGCAACTGAAGCAATCAAGGCGCTAGATGAGTATGTGAGTCTACAGGCAATTGATACTGGAAAACACGAGAATCGGATGAGCGTGCCAAACATGTCTATCATGCAAGACGGCAAAGTAAAACCGATTTTCAAGACATGAGGCGAATTGACTATGAATTTCCGTGCGGTGGGTGCATTTGCAATCATTGTGCCAACAGCCCATATAGTAGGGATAAAGCGACAGGAGAAGCAGAAATGCTTTGTTATACTTGCGAGGAGTGCAGATGGTATGACGGAAATGAAGAACACAAGAGCATGTGGAAACAGGGGTGCAAAAAGTACATAGTGACAAATAAACGCGCAGAACACATACGAAGAAAATTCAAGATAATATAATAGCAGGAGGACAACACACATGAAAATTATTGCAGTTATGAACCAGAAGGGCGGAGTAGGTAAGACAATGACAGCGGCATCAATCGCATATATCTTGGGCGAGGAGTACAACAAGAAGGTGTTGGTAGCAGATGCAGACCAGCAGGGCAATATCTCGATGCTGTATGGACGTTTTGAACCAGAAGGCAGAGGAATGTCGGAGCTGCTTGAAAAGCATGAGGCATCGGGTGGAACCTACAGCACAGGCGACCTGATCCAGACGACACCATACAAGAACATTGACATCATCACGGCGAATGGCTACTTGATGCGAACAAATATGCAGTTACTGCTGATGGAGCAGGGCGACCAGATTCTTAGATTCGCGGCAGCGATGAATGAAGTCAGAACGGTGTACGACTACTGTATTGTAGACTGTGGCCTGTTGATGGACATGACCGTGGCAAATGTCATGGCAGCAGCAGACCTTGTGATCGTGCCTGTTAAGGTTGGCGGCTTTGAGGTAGAAGCAGCAGACAACATGGAAGAACAGTTGGAAGAGATGCGTGCGTTCAATCCTGATATCAAGATGCGCGTGCTGATCACGATGCGCCAGAACAACAAGACGTCGGTCGAGACAGAAGGATGGATGAAAAACCACTCAGGTCATGACTGCTACGCAACCGTGGTAAGACGATCTATTATCGCAGAGAAATCCACCGCTGCAAAAGTGCCGCTTCCAAACTTCTCAAAGAACTGTATTGTAACAGAAGACTACAGAAACGTAGTATCTGAGATTATCAGAGGGGACGACCTATGACAGAGGCAATGACAGAAACAGAGATATGCACATCGTTTCGCCGCGCTGGAAGAACAGCAGGGCAAATCAAAATCTTGACGCAGCTGTCGTCAAGGGACGAGGTGGAAATAGTAGGAATACTAATCGCCAATGGCTATGCAATACCAGATCAGATTGCAAACAAGCTTTTCAAGCAACTTGACAAGCTTAATGATGAGATTTCATGGCGAGAACACGAATTTAAACGAATCGTGGCGGCATTTGAGGGCAAAACAGGAGGAAGAGACAATGGCAACAGGATGGAAAATCACGGATGCATTAAACGCACGAACAGCAGCTGCGGCTACTGACAATAGACCGAAGGCACGCTTTCGCACGAAAGATATCAGTATCAAGCGCATGTACAGCAATAAGAATAACTTCTACTCAATGCCAGACATTGAACAGCTGGCGCAGGAAATCTTTGCGGTAGGACTGTTGGAAAATCTGGTGGTTGCTTACGATCCAACCGACGAAGGGGAATACAGAATCATTGCAGGTGAGAGGCGCTGGCGAGCGCTTCGCCACCTGATCGAGCAGGGGCATGAGGAATTTGAAATGGTGTCCTGCCAGATTAAGACACCAGCGGAGGAATGTGAGGAGACGGTGCAGCTGATCATAGCCAACACGTACCGAAATAAGACAGTGAAAGATGTGTTGGAAGAGGAAAGGCGCTTGAAGGAAACACTCCAGACTATGAAGGACAAAGGCTTGACACTTCAAGGCTACGCATTAGACAGCGGAAGGCTGCGTGATGTGATTGCAGATATGCTGAAAACGTCACCTGCGAAAGTAGCGCAGATTGAGAGTATCAACAAGCGCCTGATTCCAGAGTTTACAGCTGAGCTTGAAGACGGCAGGCTGACTTTCAGTGCCGCTTACGAAATCAGCGGCATGAATGCAGAGGATCAGAGGCAGATGCTTGAGCGACATCGTGAGAATGGGTTGACGTTCAAGGAAGTGAAGGACATCAAGAAGCAGCAGGAGGAAAAGTCAAGAGCTGGTCAGGACTGGCAGGAGCCACACCCTGAGAGTGTGACGTCACTGTGCTATGGCTGCCAGAAGTATGCAGAGTGTAACGTCAAGACATCCACTTGTACACACTGCGACCGATACGCAAGCAAAGCAGAGGCAGAGAAGACAGAGGAAAAGCGTTATTCTGAGGAGCAGGACACAATTGACAGAGAAACCGCCAGAAAGCAGCGCGAGAAGGCACAGGAAGAGAAAATGAATTGCCTTCCGAGTGAAAACGAGCTGAAAAAGCAGCCAGTGCACACGATCAGAGTGGGAACGACGCTTTTTGAGGAAGAACTGTCAGGAAAGAAGAACTTTGAACTGGTGAAAATCAGTGAAAAGTACCGCGTGGGTGATATCGTCGAAATTATGGAGTTTAGGGACGGTAGATACACGGGACGTTCCTGTAAAAAGGTGGTAACATATATTTTAAGCGATTGCGCAGGACTTGAGGACGACTTCTGCATACTTGGCTGTAAAGAATGCGCTTACATGACACAGAAGGCAGGTCAAGACGTGATGCAGAGCGCAGGACAGGATGCAGCGCAGCCAGTGATGCAATACGGCGCTTAAAATGCGCAAGAAAGGAGAAAAAAAACAGTGGCAAACATTTTTTGCGACAGCTGCGGTGAGGTGATATCAACCGCAGACATGAAAGTGAAAGGGCGAGTGATTGAAAAGGATGCAGATGGCGAAAACGTAACAGAATTGTATTTTACGTGTCCGAGCTGCCAGAAACACTACACGGTGACGGTGCTGGACAGAAAGATGCGCCTGACGATCCAGAAGCGAACGCAGCTGCGCGGCAGAATTGAAAGAGGAATTAGAGATAGAGCATCTGAGACGCAGCTTCGCAAGTGGAGAGACGAAGACCAGAAGCTGAAAGAAAGGCTGCTAAAGATGACAGCACACCTAAAGGAGATGTACAAAGACAAACTGCAAGAAAGTGAAGGTGAAAAATGAACAAGGTAATTTTGATGGGAAGACTTACACACGATCCAGAAGTTCGCTACACACAGGGAGAAAAGCAGATGGCGATAGCGAGATTTTCGGTGGCAGTGAATCGAAGAACAAAACAGCAGGAGGGACAGGCGACCGCAGACTTCATTTCCTGCGTTGCCTTTGACAAGCTAGGCGAGTTTGCGGAAAAGTACTTGAAGCAAGGAACAAAAATTGTGATCGAAGGACGGATTCAGACAGGCAGCTACACAAACAGAGAGGGGCAGAAAATCTACACTACAGAAGTGGTTGCAGAAAACCTCGAATTTCCAGAAAGCAAGGCTGCGGTAGAGGAAGCAAAAAACAAGGCTACAAAAGAGCGACCAAAGCAGGAAAAAGCGCCGAGCACAGACCCAAACGGTTTTATGAACATTCCTGACGGAGTGGAAGACGAAGCGCTGCCATTCAACTAACCCAAAACCGAAAAAAGACGAAAAAGAGGGAGGTGCAAGCGTGCAGGAGGAGGCAAAAACGGAAATCGAACCAGAATTGCTACAGACCATCGAAAAAACGGTGAAAAAAGCGGTATTTGATGCAGTAACGGAGCATAAACGGGCAGAAAAGCAAAAAACACTATATAACACGCGAAAATTGATGGAATCATACGATGAAATGCAGAAATTCATCAAAAACGCGATATCTGAGGAACTGGAAGCGCAGGAAGATGTCAAACTGGCCTTCGGGGGCGAAAATACGAAGCTGGAAAGCGTGAAAAGAGCAAAAATGCGAACTGCTATGATGATTGCCAATATAGATCGAGCAATGGAAGAGCTAGAAAGAGAACACGAGAAAAACGGCACAGAATACAAGTATAAGGCATTCAGAATGCACTATATAGACAACCTTGCATATGAGGATATAGCCGAAGAGCTAAACTGCGGCAAAAACAGCCCTTCCATCTGGGTAAAGCTGCTATTAAAGCAAATGGCGGTGAAATTGTTCGGAATAAATGGCATTGAGAAATTTTAAAATAAAACAGAGGAAAAATAGAGCAAAAAGCAGCTTATGAGAGGGAAAAGCGTGGGAAAAGTCGGGGTTTCGCGAGGGGATTTTCCATGCTACACTAGTACCGTGAAAAGTTGCGTACAGAGCGCCTGTGAAGTAGAGATACAACACAGGCGCTTTTCTTATGCCTTTTTACATCCTCCCGTGTGGGCTTATATAGGGCATCTGTATAAGCCCGAAGTGTGACGACTATAAGAGAGTCACACAGCAGAGGGAACAACCAGCAAGAGTACAACAGGAGGGAGAACACAGTGCTGTGGCATAGATGTAGATGCGGTGCAATGATACCGCAGGGAATGAAGCAGTGTAGCAAGTGCGCAGAGGGACAGCTGCATGGACTATCAAGACACATGCAGTACAACCAGTACAGACGTGACAAGAAGGCCGCAGCCTTCTATGTGTCGGCTGAGTGGCGCGCAGTCAGAGCGCGTGCACTGAGGCTGTACGATGGGCTAGATATCTACGCGTACTACGAACAGCAGAGGATAGTGACAGCCGACATGGTGCATCATATCGTGGAGCTTGAGGACGACTGGACGAAGCGCCTTGAGCTGACGAACCTGCTGCCATTGAGCAACAGCAGCCACGGCATCATCACGGCACTGTACGCGAAGGACGAAGCGACGAAGGCTGACACACAGCGGCTGCTTCGTGGCCTGATTGACAGGCACTGGGAGGCGGTGGGGGGTCTTGAAAAGTTTTTGAAGAGCCTCAGCTAGTCGCGTCCCCCCTGATTTGCAGAAAAAACTCC
>ERZ1034723.346-NODE-346-length-26194-cov-5.086499_pt1 | contig 26194 bp, 19 predicted proteins | sample MGYA00520637_ERZ1034723 | MGnify/ENA primary metagenome ERZ1034723 (study PRJEB33766, sample SAMN09781719) | gut metagenome | biome: gut microbiome | host: Homo sapiens | place: Madagascar | study: EMG produced TPA metagenomics assembly of the PRJNA485056 data set... | reverse complement strand
GTCAAGCAGATGCTCTACCAGCTGAGCTAACCGTCCAGATGTCGTATCGACTTGATTATGATACCACATCTTTGGCCGGATTGCAAGCCTTTTTTGCAAATTTCTGCAAAAATCATTGCAGAGCCTTCCGGATGATGTTGTAGAGCACGGGTTTCATGGCGTCGATGTGGTCAGGTTTGCCTTCAAGGATGGACGAGTAGCACACCGACATGCACATGCTGCCCAGTGCCGTGATGCGCTGGTAGACTTCGCGCTCGGTCAGGCCGGCCATTTCGGGGCTGGACATGATGGCGTGGAGCAGTTTGCGCATCAGCGGCTCGGCCTCGCCGGAGGCTTCGATCTTGTCCAGCCCCGGCCAGACGAAGCTGCGCTCCAGAAAACGGAGCATCAGGGTGTCGTTCCGCAGGGCCTCGATGATGTGGTCGATGACGAAGATCATCTTGTCGGGAAAATCCATCGGCGCGCTGGCGCGCTCACAGGCTGTCACGGCGTCGTCCAGCAGCTGGTAGCTCACGCGGGCCAGAAGCGCCTGGGTCACAGCACCTTTATCGGCAAAATAGAGATAGAAGGTGCCTTTGCCCACCTTGGCGCGGGAGGTGATATCCTCTACGCTGGTCTTGGATGCGCCCCGTTCCAGGAACAGCTCGTATGCTGCATCCAGAAGCGCCCGGCGCTTTTCCTGCTTTTTGCCTTCCACGGTATTCATGCTTTGGGTCGATTCCTCTTTTCTGCGATGTTCTGTCGTGTAAACATTATTTTAGCAATGCTTTCCTCCCGGCGCAAGCCCCAAATAGCCGATCGGTGTTAGACAATTTTCAGTGGATGATAAAAAAACTGACGTTTGGTCAGTTTTTGTCTTGACACTTTCCGCCAGCTGGTTATAATAGTGCTTGCTCAGAAGTGACTGCGAGTCATTTTCGAGCGCCAATTCTGTTCCAACATTTCAATGGAGGGTTTTCATGAAAAAGATCGCACAGGGCATTGTGCGTCTGCGCAAACTGATCTTAACAGTAGCCATCCTGCTGTTGATCCCTTCCGCGATAGGCGCCGTTGCCACCCGCATCAACTACGACGTCCTCACCTATCTGCCGCAGGAGCTTGACTCCATGATCGGTGAACGGGCATTGGAGGACGACTTCCATCTGGCCTCCACCGGTATGATCACGGTCGAGGGCCTGCCCACGAACGAGCTCATCGCCATGAAGAAGGACATCGACGCCGTGCCCGGTGTCACCCAGACCTTCTGGCTGAGCGATGTGATCGACCCCAGCATCCCTACCGAGATGCTCCCGGCGGACATCCAGCAGTTCATGTTCGGCAAAAATGATTCCACCATGCTCATCGTCCGGTTCGACGGCCCCAGCGCCAGCGACGAGACGATGAACGCGGTCCAGGAGATCAAGAAGGTGCTCCGGAAGGATACCTTCTTTGGCGGCATGAGCGTCATCCTGCAGGACACCAAGGCCCTGATCAATGAGGAGATGCCGCTGTATATCCTGTGCGCTGTGGGCGCCAGTATGCTGGTGCTGTTCCTCTCGCTGGAGAGCACCATCACCCCGGTGCTGTTCATGCTGGGCCTGCTGTTCCCCATCGTGTACAACTTTGGCACGAACATCTTCCTCGGCCAGATCAGCTACATCACCCAGGCGCTGTCCACCGTGCTGCAGCTGGGCGTCACGATGGACTTCTCCATCTTCCTGCTGCACCGCTATCAGGAGGAAAAAGAGCTTCGCTCCTCCAATGAGGAAGCCATGGTCAGCGCCATCTGCAAGACCATGACCTCCATTTCCGCTTCGTCGCTGACCACCATCGCAGGCTTCCTGGCCCTGTGTGCCATGCGCCTGACGCTGGGCCGCGACATCGGCATCGTCATGGCAAAAGGCGTGGCGCTGGGCGTCATCTGCACCGTCGTCATCCTGCCGGCGCTGATCCTGACCTTTGATAAGTGGGTCGAGAAATACAAGCACCGCACCATCATCCCGCAGCTGACCAAGACCAGCTACTTCGTTTCCAAACACGCAGCCCCCATTGTGGCGGTCTTCCTCGTGCTGCTGGTGCCCTTTGTGGCGGCGCAGCAGAAGACCGAAGTCTACTACACCCTGTTCGATTCGCTGCCCCAGGACCTGACCGGCATCGTCGGCACCAACAAGCTGGGCGAGGATTTCGGCATGACCACCTCGCACTTCATTCTGGTGCATGACGACCTGACCGCCACCCAGGTCTCCGACCTGTGCGACGAACTCAAGGACGTGGACGGCATCACTCAGGTCATCAGCTTGGATTCCGTCACCGGCCCCGGCTTTGATACCGGCCTGCTGCCCGACAGCGTGACCGAGATCCTGCAGTCCGGCGGGTACAAGCTCATCCTCGCCAACAGCTCCTATAAGACCGGTACCGACGCCATCAACAACCAGCTGGACGAGATGAACACCGCCATCAAGGCGGTGGACCCCGAAGGCGTCATCACCGGCGAGGGTGCCATGACCAAAGACCTGATCGAGGTCGCGGATGTGGACTTCAAAAACGTCAACGTCTGGTCCATTCTGGCCGTTGCCGTCATCATCCTGATCTCTTTCCGCAGCCTGTCCATCCCGGTGCTGCTGGTGGCCAGCATTGAAGCCGCCATCTCCATCAACATGGGCATCCCGTACTTCACCGGCACCCAGCTGCCGTTCATCGCCAGCATCGTCATCGGCACCATCCAGCTGGGCGCGACCGTGGACTACTCCATCCTGATGACCACCCGTTACCACGAGGAGCGCAGCTATGGCCGTACCCCGAAGGAAGCAGCCCAGCAGTCGCTGGAACATTGCAGCCAGTCCATCCTGACCAGCGGCCTGACCTTCTTCGCCGCCACCGTCGGCGTGGCAGCCATCAGCAAGATGGAGCTGCTGAAGAGCATCTTCCTGCTCAGCTCCCGCGGCGCGCTGATCAGCATGGCTGTCATCCTGATCGTCCTGCCCGCTGCTCTGATGCTGCTGGACTGGATCATCCGCCACACCACCCTGCACTGGCTGGTCCCTGAATCCGCCTCGAAATCTGAAAAGGAGTAATCACCATGAAGAAATCGCTTCGTTTCGCCAGTGCGGCGCTGGCGCTGACTCTCGCCGCCAGCATGACGATGCCTGCCTTTGCCGCAGGCAAGTCCGATTTTGCCAAGTCTGAGAACGTCTACGCCGTCATGAACGCCGATGGCTCCATCAAGAGCACCACCGTCAGCGAGCATCTGTACAACGCCAACGGCCTGTCCGGAGTGACCGATGTCTCTTCCCTGACCGACATCCAGAACACCGAGAGCGATGCCGCCTTTACCCAGGACGGCGAAAAGCTGGTCTGGAACACCGACGACACCGACGTCTATTATAAAGGGACCACCGACCGTGACCTGCCCATCTCGGCCAAAGTCACCTATACGCTGGACGGCGTAACCGACAGCCTGGAGAACCTGATGGGCAAGAGCGGCCACCTGACCATTCAAATCGACCTGACCAACAATGAGACCGGCACCGTGAATGTCAACGGCACCGACCGCACCATCGTCACCCCGCTCATCACGGCGGTGGGCGTCATCTTTGGGGAGGACGCCTCCAATGTGACCGCTGAGCACGGCGTGATCGAGTCTGCCGCCAAGAGCAACGTGGCCGCATTCGTTACCCTGCCCGGCGTGAAGGATTCGCTGTCCGGTCTGCTGCCGGAGGACCTCTCTACGGTGGAAGATTATTTGCAGGACAGCGTGACTGTGGAAGCCGATGTGCAAGATCTGGCAGCTCCGCAGATCATGCTGGCCGCAGCCACCAGCCCCGATGCGCTGGGCACGGACAATGTCTTTGACCTCGACAGCATCAACGAGCTGACCGACGGCATCCAGCAGCTGAACGACGCCATGAGCCAGCTCATGGACGGTGCGTCTCAGCTGGAAGACGGCGTCTCGCAGCTGGCCGGCGGTACGCTGGCTCTGCTGGATGGTGCATCCCAGCTGAAGACCGGTGTTGCCACGCTGGACAACGGCCTGGGCCAGCTGACCAACGGCCTCGACACCCTGACCTCCAACAATGCCGCCCTGAATGCCGGTGCCCAGCAGGTGGCCGACGGTGTTCTGGCTTCCGCAAACAAGACCCTGATGGAGGGCGGCCTCATCGACACCCCCATGACCTGGGACAACTATGAAGCCGTCATCGACGAAGTCCTGACCATGAACGATAAGACGCTGGCCGCTGCCCGCAAGAAGATGGTCCGCACCATCTGGGAGCAGGCCCCCAGCTTCAAGGACAGCCAACTCGACCTGGCCCTCTACCTCTCCGCGACCAAGACCGACCATGATCTGGAAGCAGCCCTCCGCCTGATGCAGAGCTACGACCCCTCCATGATCTGCGGTCTGGTGCAGCTGCTGACCAATGCCGACGCCCAGCAGATCGCCCACGAGGAGCTCAAGCTGCAGGCCGAGAACAGCGACGATATCGCCAGCGTCCGCGCCCTGAAGACCAGCCTGAGCCAGATCCAGTACTTCGTTTCCAGCGTCAACCAGTACACCAACGGTGTCGCCACTGCGGCCGACGGTGCCCACTCCGCCAAGGACGGCAGCGCCCAGCTGGCCTCCGGCAGCAAGACCCTTTACGATGGCGTGAACACCCTGAACAATGGCGTCAGCCAGCTGACCGACGGTGCCACCCAGCTGAGCGATGGTCTGGTCCAGTTCAACGAGGAGGGCATCTCCAAGCTGACCGGCTCGCTGGACACCGACCAGATCCACGCCCTGAAGACGGTCCTGGACGAGATGACCAGCCGCCTGGAGAACTACACCAGCTTCGCCGGTGCACCGGAAGGCGCTTCTTCCAACGTGAAGTTCATCTACAAGACCGGTGAGACCGTGGCCGCCGCCGAGAATACGGCTGTGGCCGAGACCACCACCCAGGAGGGCAGCTTCTTCACCCGCCTGTGGGAGCGCATCGTGAATCTGTTCAAGTTCTGAACACTTTGAAGTAGAAGTAAAACAGGAACGCCCCCTGGTATCGCAGCGATACCAGGGGGCGTTTTGCTGCCATTTGGCAGGATAGAACGTTCTCAGAACCAGTTGATGTCCACGATGACCAGTTCCGGCGGATTGTTGACGCGGGGGATGCACTTGTCCTTGCCGTCGCCCAGACCGCGGCTGATGACGAGGGAGGTGTCGCTGATCTGGTGCAGACCCTCGGTCAGCGTTGGCAGGAAGCCCTGATCCGGCGTGTAAAGCCCGCCGATGCCGGGGATGCGGATCATCCCGCCGTGGGCGTGGCCGCAGAGCGCCAGATCGACCTGCACGTCAGAGAAATAACCGTCTTCCAGAAAATATTCCGGGTAGTGGACCAGCAGCAGCTTGAAGGCATCCAGCTGTTCAAAACTCTCGAAATATTCGCTGGCGTACCGCTCGTAGGAAGCGGGCGCTTCGGCCACGCCGCCGATGGCGATGGTGTTGCCGTTGACCTCCAGGGTCTCAGTCTTGTCGGCAAGGAAGTGGACGCCGACGGCTTCCAGATCTTCCCGGATGGGGGAGTGGTCAAACACGATCTTGGGCCACTCGTGGTTGCCGGGCACGTAGTACACCGGCGCGATCTTGACAAGCTCAGCGCACAGGTCGGTGACGACCGAATAGTCGTCCACCAACTTGTCGTTCATGTCGCCGGTAATGGCGATGATGTCCGGCTTGAGCGCGGTGATCCGCTCGATCAGCTCCGCATTGTGGTCGCCGAACTCCCGCAGGTGCAGGTCAGACAGCTGGACGACCCGGACGTTCGAGGTCAGCTTGTCGGACTGGACCTGATAGTAGCTCTCGACGAAGCTCTGGTGGTCTGCGATGAGGGTGAAGATGCCCCACAGGGCCGCCAGCAGCACCGCCAGCCCCAACACGAACCGAAGAATGCTCAGAACGATTTTTTTCAATAGGCCGAAGCGGGCCTTGCGGGGTTCCGATTGTGAAGCCAAGGATTATCCCTCCTGTCTGGTTTTTGTGCGCAGTGCCTCACGCAGCAGTGCGCGGATGGAATAGGCATTGCTGGCCTTGCTCTCCGAAATGCCGATGGCGTATTCGTAGGTCGCCTCGGGGCTCTCGGCGTTGTAGGCCGCGATGAGGCGGTGGAAGTAATCGGCAAAGCTCTCGGCGTCCTCCATCCGGCACTGGTCGAAGAAGCCGATGAACTGCTGGCCGCCGTTGTAATAGATGGTGCCGCAGGTGGCCGAGGCTTCCTTCAGGAAGTCGGCAAACTGGTCCAGCATCGCGTTGCCGCGTTCGCGGCCGTAGGCGGTGTTGATCTGGCTCAGGTTGGCCAGCTCCACCACCACACAAACGGTATCGTCCGGCAGGACGCGGCTGCTGTTGTTCCGGATGAACAGATCGCAGGCGGTGCGGTTGGGCATATCCAGCGACTGCTCGGTGAAGAACAGGTATTCCACAAAGTCCTGGATACGGCCCAGCAGGATGGCACCGCAGATGCCCAGGATGAAGAAAACTGCAACGCCCAGCAGGATGTACAGCTTGACGTTGATCTTCTCGCTGACTGTGGTGCTGGCCAGAACGCCCAGATTGACCGCGCCGCAGTATTCGTTGTACTCCTTCATGGTGAGGGAAAGGGTCTCGTACAGGGTGTTCAGCCGGCCCTGCAGGGCGGCGATCTCCTGCTCCACAGCCTGGTCGGTGAAGGCCTGGTTCTCGTCGGAGACGTCGGAAGAATCCGAAGCCCCCTGGAACACGTTGATGATATACTGGCAGTAGGCGGCGTCAATGACGTTGTTGGACTGGCGGTTCAGGATCGTCACATAGTCGCTGATGAGGTTGTCATAGACGGTGGTGCGGTCTATATTGGTGTCTTCCTCGTAGACATCGCTCAGCACGAAACCGCCGGTGTCGTCATCGGTGCCGGACCGGGCCCCTCTCTGGTAATAGAGAGAGCCGTCCTTGTTTTTGTTGCCGTAGCTCTGGATCACTTCCAGCACGGCGGCGACCTTTTCGCTGTCCACATCGCCGTCCATGACGTAGGTGTTGTAGCGCTCCTGGTATTTTTTGAGCAGGACTTCCCGGTTCTGGGTCAGCTTGCCGCCCAGGATCTCGGAGAAGAGATACGGGATCTCCACATCGCTGACGTAGTTGTATTCGTCGAGCAGGTCTGAGAGAGACAGGCCGGTGGTGGAGGAAACGAACTCCGGGTGGGCAGCCTGACAGTTGCCGAGGTTTGCCGTGATCTCGGCAACGGTATCGTTCAGGATCTCCGCCTGCTCGATGTAATCGTAGCCCTGACCGTCCAGCGCGGCGGCGTTGTTGGGGATGGTGGAGTAATCCACGTATTTTTCACCAAAGTTGGCAAAGTAGCAGCTCAGGATCTCGTCCAGCATGGTGCGGACGTATTCGGTGCTGTATTCGCTGCTGACCGAGAGCTTGACGATGTACTCGGTGGAGTGGTATTCCTCCACATCCTCGCCTTTGTCGATCTTGGCCTCCTGCGTCTTGGTCACATCATCGGGCACGATGCCGGTGACGGTGCCGCCGGAACGGATGGTGTCCACGTTGACGGTCAGGCCCAGATTCTCAATGGCCTCCTTGACGACGGTGGAAGAGAAGATCTCCGAAACATCCAGGTCCTCGCCGCTGGGGGTCTTGCCGTCCTCGGCCTTGGAGTAGTTGTATTTGATGATGGACTGCGCTGTATAGGACTGGTTGCTGGTAGCGTAGCGCATGAAGAACACACCCGCACAGAACGACATCAGCGCGATGAGCGGCCACCATTTTTTCAGATATCGGATGATGTTAAAACTTTTCATTTCGTTTTGTCCTTATCGCGGATGACTTTGCTCTTGGCGAGGACCCAGGCGCAGAGCGCGCAGAAAGCGGCACCGTCGGCCAGGATGACCCACTTGAGGCTCAGTTCATCGGCCAGAGAGCGTTCCTCGAAACTGATGGTCAGATAGTTTTTGGTCTTGTAGCGGACGTATTCCTTGTTGAGGATCTTGGTGGTCTCGATGAGGGTCTCCAGCTTCTGCTTCATATCCTGGATCATGCTCTGGGCGGTCGCGATGCTGGAAGGCGTATTGGCCGTCTGAGAACGCATCTGGCGGATGGCGTATTCGTTTTTCTGGATGACGGCCAGTGTATCGTTGCCGTTGGCGTTGGCGCTCTCGGCGGCAGTGGCCTGATAGTCGATGGCGACCTTGGTGCGGGACATATAGAAGTTGTTCTGGGTGTCCAGCGTGGGGATCAGAACAACGGCAGTCAGGGCCGAATCGTAGATCTCAATGGTGTGCAGGCGGTTCTGGTATTCGGCCATGAACTTCTGATAGTCGATGTTCTTCAAAAAGTTCTCGTATTCCAGCTTGCTGATGTAGCGCTCCCGGTTTTTGGAAAGACCGCTCTGCAAAACGTAGGAATCGTATTTTTCAAGGTCGATGGTGATGAAGTTGTCCACCTTCTGGCGCAGAGAGGTGAAGGTCTCACCGGTGCGGGCAGAGCGGAAGGTGCCGTTCTCGTTGGCGTTGGTGTTCAGAAAACGGCGGAGCATCCGGCACTCTTTTTCAAAAAAGGAGCCGATCTCCATGTACTCCTGCTCCTCGCACTCGGACCAGTCGGGGGCGATGCCCACCTCGACATAGGTGTAGTCCTCGTAGAAGACATCCTTGTAGGCCTCGACGATCAGGCCGAGCATATCTTTGGCCGAGATGCGGGGGCCAAGCTCGTCGTTTTTTTCATAGGTGATGGTGTAGGTGGTGGCGATCTTGTAGCTCGTGGTGTCGGAGGGCAGCTGCATCCCGTTGACGTTGGAAGCCAGCGCCGTGATGTGGTCAGCCATATCCAGCGCGGTGATCTGGCCTTCCAGGCCGGCCTTCGCAATGGCGCGGTCCAGCACATCCTCCGACTTGATCAGCGAGATGTTGAACCGGGTGTTGTTGGGGTAAAGCCCCCTGGTGGCTTCCTCGTAGTTCAGGGCGACCAGCATCTTTGCGGTGCGGGCCTTCTGCCGGTACATCACAAGGCTGGTGGAGCATGTCACCAGGATCAGGATGGTCAGGTAGACAAAGCGGTGCTGCCACAGGCCCCGGAGGACAAGCTCGATCAGCGCCCAAAATTTACTTTTCTGCGGGCGGTTCGGCTGGTTGTTTTTTGGAATGGGCATGATTGTCGATCACCTCGTTTTGATCCAGCAGCTTCATGGCGTGGCCGATGGGCAGCAGCATAAAGATCGTGTTCATATAGCAGTAAAAGGCGGTATTGTCCGTCGCGTAGGTCACAAACGCATAAACGGTGCAGTACAACAGCAGGAAGGCGGTCTCGGTGCCGTACTGCTTCTGGCACCAGACGACCTTGCCCTGCCAGCTGAGCCAGATCCAGAAGGCGAAGCCCCAGAAGCCAAGCTCGATGTACATGGTCACAAGGTCGTTGTGCATCCCGCCGAAGTTGTGGGTGCCAAAGATGCCGATGCCTTCTTCGGTCATGATGCTGATATACCGCGTGACCCAGCCGATGCCGTAGCCGCGGAACGTAGGGCTGAAGGAATACAGGTCGGTGAAGGCCTCGTACAGGCCCTTGCGGCCCATGGTGTCGATGCCAAGGGTGTCCACCGTCCAGCTGAACAGGCCCGACCAGATGAAGAAGACGTAGAACAGGCAGGCGGCGATGGCGAAGACCGAGAGGGAGTGGAGCACGAAGTTCCGCCCCTTAGGCTTGAGCCGGGTGATGAACAGGTGCATCACAAACACCCCGAACATGCCGATGAGGGCGATGCGCTTGAGACCCAGATAGAAGAAGATCACGGCCAGGGCGAGGTGGGTGACCCGCTTCCAGCCCTTTTCGTAGAGGGCGTAATAGAGGATCATCAGCCCGAACCCGAAGGTCAGGTCGTGGACTTCCAGTGCCTTGATGGGTGCATTGGTGTCCACGCCGCCGGACTTGACAAAGGCGATGAAGCCGGTGATGAACTCGCCCAGGCCGTATGGCTTGATGCTGTCCATCAACAGGATGCAGACATTGGCGATGCACATGCCGTAAAAGGTGTAGTCGATGGCTTTGCCGCCGAACAGATACACCGCCGCGCACATCGAGCTGAGCGAGATCATGTGGTAGAGGATGGTGGAACACCCGCGGGACATGTAGTTCAATTGCTGGAAGTCCAGCGCCCAGATGAGCATGGACCACGCCGCCATCATCACAAAGGGGATGAGAAAGATGATATAGTATTCGCCGATGAGGGACAGGCGGTTGAAATCGCCGGAAATGAGCAGAAAGCAGGCCGCCAGGCCGACCACGGCGGCCTGCATCAGGTACTTTGTGAACCAGGGCAGGCCCATGCCGTTGAACCAGAACCCAATGCCCATCATGGCAATGTAGAGCAGCGGCAGCCAGAACGGCCGCTGCACACGTTTCCGTTTCAAGAATTGTGTTCCTCCATGCTGTGCAAGATACGCCCAATTTCCGCTGCCATACTCTCCAAAGAGTATTTTCTTAAAAATTGGCATCTGCCCTCCTGTGCGAGTCTGCGGTAAAGCTGCGGCTCTTCGTATAGCTGCCGGAGCTTTTCCCGGAGTTCGGCGCTGTTTTTGGAAATGATGAATCCATTTTTTCCATCGGTGATGTAGTCGGTCACGGTGTCGGACCGGGTGGTGATGATGGGCTTGCCGAACATCATCGACTGCAAAAAGACGAACTGCCCGGCGGAGATGTGGATGTCCTGCAGCGGCACGACCACGCAGTAGCATTCCGCCAGCATGTTGTAGTAGTCTTCCCCGAAGACATCGTCATAGACCTGGATGTTTTCGCCGGTGTCCCTTCGCAAATAGGTATCCGACAGGATGCGGACCCGATAGGGGGTGTCCTTCAAGGCATCCACGAGGAAATCATAGTCCCGGTTGCTTTTGCCGGCCGAGAGGACGAACCGCTGGCTGGGCGGAGGCGGCGTTTCCGAATAGCGCCCCAGATCCCCGATGCCGAGCGGCACGTAGACGAACTTCTCCGGCGGTGCATCCAGCAGCTGCGCGTAATAGGACGGCTCTGCGCTGGAAAAGCAGACGATCCGATCGAGCGCTTTGCTGCACACGGCCCGGCGGACGAACCACCGGTAGAGCCGCCCCTTCCAGCCCTGCTTGGGGTGGTAGATGAAGGTGGTGACGATGAGCCGATTCTTCTTTTTCAGATGGAGCAGGTCGCAGTAAAAGGCAAAGATCAGCCCATAGAACTGCTGGTAGGACAGGATGGTCCCCAGCCTGTTCCGGTGGAACAGGACCTTGAGCGGGAAGAGGAAAAATTTGGCCTTCTTTTTGAGGCTGCTGTCGGAAAAATGGCTGTTGATGTGCCAGATGTTCCAGCGTTTGCCGGTCTCGCGCTCCAGAAGCTCCCGGAAATTCCATTCCGGCTGGGGAGCGCTGTCCAGCAGGATCACATTTTCACGTTCGTTCATTTCAAAAGCTCCACAATGGCCTGATAGTTGCGGGCACAGTTCTGGTCATCCACCCGGTCGAACAGGGCGTCCACCCGCTGAGCGTAGAAGGGGGACATCGTGCCGTTCTGGGCCAGAGCGCGGTCCAGTTCCCGGAAGAGCGCTGCCTGCTCCGTGACCACAGGCCCGAAGCCGTCGTCCCGGTAGCTGAAGTAGCCGACGTCGTGGTGCACGCCCCAATACTGTGCCTCATCGAACTGGTAATAGAGGAGGGGCTTTTTCATATAGGCAAAGTCGAACTGCACACTGGAAAAATCGCTGACCATGACAGCGGATTCCATCAGAAGGGTCTGCACGTCGGCCTCGCCCAGCGCCGCGATCTTCACCCGCGGGCTGGCAGTGTGGAAGCTGCTCAGGAAACGCTGCACCTCGAAATGAGGGTAGAAGACGGCCTCATAGCCGTGCTGTTCCAGCAGCGCTTCCAGCTCCGGGCTGGAGATGACGTCCTGCCAGTGCCGGAAGTAGTCGCTCTGCTCAAACTCGGCCTGGGTCTTCCGCTCCACGGCGTAGGTGCGCCAGGTGGGCATCAGCAGCAGCTGGCGCCTGGTCTCGTGGGGGCGCAGCAGGGCGTCAAACCGGCACAGGCCCAGCCGTTTGACGATACCGGCTGGATAATGATAGGCGGATTCTACAAAATCCCGCTCTTTTTGCAGGGAGCAGACGAAGAGGTCGGTGCGGATGTTAGGGTAGTGATACCACTTCATGTCGTCGATGATGACACCATGCTGCAAAAAAGCGCGGGGCCCGTGGACCACATGGAGCTTGTCGAGCATGTAGTAGCTGTCGATCTCCGGGGTGTAGCCCAGCACATGGGTGCTGATCTTCATCTCCGATGCGGCGCAGAGCAGGTAGTGCTTCCAACTGCGGTAGGGCACGACCCGGCCCAGCGCCTGCACCCGTGTATAGTCCGGCAGGGCGGGGTCTGCCACATACCAGCTGTTCACTTCGGGGTGCTCCCGGTTCAGGTAGGCAAAGATGTGGTAGCCGTTGTCCCGCGCTTCGCGGCCCCGCTCGGAGACGAGCCAGACATGCCGGTAATCCTTGTTCCAGCACTTCAGGACGGCAGCGCAGCAGGCAGCGGCCTCGTATTTCAGGAGTTCCAGCAGCAGATGACAGGTACGCCGGAGTTTTCGGAGCAGATCGTTCATAGAGGTTGTTCCCTTTTATTGGTCCAGGATGGCTTCGTATTCTGCCAGCCGCCTGGACAGGGAGAAAAACGGAGCGCGTTCCTTTACTTTTTGTTGATAATGCTGATAAGTTTCCGGATCGGCGAGCATCCGATGAAGCCCGGTGTACAGAGCCTCGTCGGAATTTTCGGTCACAAGGCCGTATTCACTCTCGCCCAGGATCTCCTTCATGCCGGAACTGTCGGTGGTGAGGATGGGCACCCCCAGCACCACAGCCTCGCTGACCACGGTGCTGAATCCCTCGACGTAGGAGGGGCAGACGTAAAGGTCGGCTGCCGCGATGTAGGGGTAGGGATTGGTCCGGAAGCCCAGCAGCTGGACGGTATCCTCCAGATGGTTCGCCCGGATGGCTTCATGCAGCGCAGCTTCCAGTTCGCCCTTGCCGAGGATCAGCAGGCGGAAGGCAAAGCCCTCGGCCTGGAGTCTGGCGCAGCAGTCGAGGAGCCGCCCGAACCCTTTGCGGGGGATCAGACTGCCCACGCTGACCATCAGGAACCGGTCGTGAGGGATGTCGGTGCAGGGCTCGTCCTTCTTCCGGCGGATGGCGGCCTCGTCAAGAATGTTGTATGCCACGCTCACCCGGTCGGCCAGACCGAACTTCTTTACAAAAGATTCCCGGACATTTTCCGAGACGCAGTAGATGTGGTCGAACTGTTCATAGCACCATTTCTGGTGGCCGAGGCTGCGGAAGAGCCGGTCCTGCCGGGTGTAGGTGTTCACGTCGATGTGGACCCAGGCGTATTTCTTCGCCTTCCGGTTGGTGGAGTAGGCCAGCATCTTGGTGGGGAAGGCTTCGAGAAAAGCGGCTTCCACATCGTAGTCCCCCTTCAGAAACCACTGGTAGACCCATTTCGGGGGCAGCAGATACTGCACTACACCGCTGACCAGCTTTTGCAGGGGAGCAGACCGGATGCGGAACGCCGTCCGGTAATGGACGTGGGGTGCCAGGAGCCTGGCGCGGGTGTCATCGTGGAAGAGCGCCTGCAAGGTGATGTCGTATTTTTCAGGATCCAGGTGGTTCACGGTCTCCACCAGCACCCGCTCGGCCCCGCCGCCGCAAAGGCTGTAAATGAGGAACATGACTTTCCGTTTCATCTTGCTTCCTCCAGCACATCGCCATACAGGGCCAGCAGCTGGTCGCAGTAGCGTTCCAGCGTCATCATGCGGTCTTTCTTCTGGATGCAGTGGGCCGACATCTCGGCCAGCAGGGGCTTGTCTGCATAGAGTGCCCGGATCTTTTCCGCGTAGGCGGCCGGGGTGAAGGTGTCGTTCAGGATGCCGGTGCGGCCCTCTTCCACCAGTTCCGGGATGCCGCCGATCCGGTTGCAGAGCACCGGGGTGCCGAGGGACTGGGATTCCAGCAGAGCCAGCGGGCAGTTTTCGTACCAGATGGACAGGTGCAGGGTGAACAGCGCCCCGGCTACGAGGTCTTCGAGCGCTTTGCCGGTCTGGAAGCCGACGTACTTCACGTTGGGCAGGGTGCAGTTTTTGCACAGATCCTCCATGGGGCCGCTGCCCGCGATGACGAAGGGAATGTCCGGCAGCAGCTTGCAGGCTTCGAGGATGCGGTCGATGCCCTTTTCCTCCGAGAGGCGGCCGAAGTAGAGGACGTAATCTCCCTTTTCGGCAGGGGCAGCTGCAGCGACCCGGCTCAGAAAGTTGTGCAGCATCACCGTCTTGCCCCGGAAGCGGGGGACGGTGAGGAGCTTCTTCTCCAGAAATGCACTGGGGCAGATGAAGCGGTCGATCTTGTCGTAGACGTGATTGCACTCGTAAACGGTGCCCTCCACGGCACCGATGAGGCTCTTGGGCAGCGAGCCGTGGATGCAGCGCTTTTTCACGCAGGGCCACTTGTTTTTTTTGCCCATGCAGGCTTCGCAGAGCTTTTTGGAGTTGAACTCCATCATCATGTGGTTGGGGCAGAGCATCTGCACATCGTGCACCGTCTGCACCATGGGCACCCCGCATTCCGCCCCGGCGCAGATGACCGAGGGCGTCAGCTGGAAATTGATGTTGTTGAAATGGATGAGGTCAGGCTGGAACTGCCCGATGACCTGCTTCAGCTTCCGTTTTGCCTCAAACGAGTAGAGGATGCGGAAGGGGTAGAGCAGCTTTTCCGGCCCGGCGTTGTGGAAGTCCATATTGGTGGTGGCGAGGTGCAGGGCATTGCCGACGGTGTTCTTTTCGTCGTACATGCCAAAATATTCGACCTCGTGGCCCCGGCGGGTCAGTTCCTCGCCGATCTTGAGGAAGTAAGTCTCTGCACCGCCGCGGGGGTAGAGAAATTTATTGACGAATAAGATCTTCACAGGGTCCAGCCTTTCGTTGCGAAAAGTAGAATCGGAGGATTCCTATATAATAGGTACAAATAAACAACTTAATAATAGCATCATCCCTCTTTTCCTGCAATATGTATTCACAAAATCATCGCAATTTGGCGGGGAAGATGGCCCGAAAATGCAAAAAACCGTGGGCGACGGAATGGCATCTTCCGCGCCTACGGTTCGTCAGGGGTGGATATTCGGTCAAAGATCGTAAAGTGCGTTCAAAAATTTATTGCAGTGTGCTCGGTGCGTCGCTCAGGTTGTGCACGATGCCATACCAGCGGCAGTTCGTCTGGCTGCTCAGGTCTTCGTCGCTGAACTTGGTCACGCCCGAACCGTTGATGTCTGCATTGAAGACCTTGTACATCGTCTTGCCTGCCGGGCTGGCCGGGAAGACGTAGGCCGTCAGGCCGGTGGGCCAGGCATTGGGGGCAATGTACCACTTGAGATTCGTGATGTAAATGAGATACTGGCCGGAGTCAAACTGGAACCCCTTCTGGTAGCAGTCAATGTAGCAGTCCGAGAAGCGGGTGGCGTTGCCCCGGATGCGTGCAAAGACGGTGTTCTCCAGCAGGGCCTTTTGGGTGTCGTTGTCTCTGTAGTTGAAATCGAAGCACCAGGCATGGATGTTGTGGAAGACGCTGCTGCCGTTGCACGAGAGCGCCGTCTTCACGTTCAGGATGATGGTGTCGCTGTACATGGAGTCGCCGGTGTCGTAAATGCCCACGGCGTTCGGGTAGTCCAGCGAAGATTCGATCAGGCAGTTGCGCACCATCAGCTCATACGAGAGGTTGACTTCCGTCTGGCCGTCTTCTTTCCCCATGGACGCATCTTCGAATTTTCCGCAGATGCCGTACCGCTGGAAGTTCTGGATGGAGATGTGGTCGATCAGGGTGCATTTCTGCCGCGCCAAGGCGATGCAGTCGTCTGCCTTGAAGTTCGCGTTGACCTTGCCGTTGCCCCGGATGAACATGTCCTGCTGGGGCGTTTCAGGCGGGGTCATCTTGCCGCGGATCTCGATGAAGCGGTCTACCTTGGTGCTGGCCGTGCATTTCAGCTCGGCGTTGTCTAGTTCCATGTAGCACTGGTCGAACACCAGTTTCCCGGAAAAGGCATAGACGCCCTTCGGGAAAAACAGCGTCTCAGCCGGGTGTGCGGCAATGAGCGCATGGAACGCGGTCAGGTTGTCGGTGGTGCCGTCGGCCTTGAAGCCGTAGTCCAGTACGTTCAGCATCCCGCTGCTGCTCCCGCCTGCGCTCAGGGCCGTGCCATTCAGGTCATATACCATGTCACTTCGCCTCCATAAAGGTCTTGATCTGCTCGTCGGTCAGCAGCTTGCTGTACACTGCGAACTTATTCAGGTTACCTTCCCAGAAGCGTCCAATGGTCCCATTGTCATCCCGGTAGGCACCCAGCAGCAGCGTTGCGTCGATGTTTTTGCTGTAGTTCGGAATGTCCGTCCAGCTGCCTTCTTCGGTATCGTAGTTCAGTTTCAGTTTGTACTGATTGCCCTTGATCTGCAAACACATCCGAAGATGAGCCGAAGTGCTTCCGCCAAACCAGCCAAGCAGTTTATCCACACCATACAGGTTGAAATGCACGCCGCCGTTCTGCCAGGCCATGATACTTATGAAGCCATCTGCTTCCTTCGCGCCGCAGTGGAACATGACCGGGCTGGTCGAAAGGTTCTTTAACCGGCTGAAATCGGTCGATTCGAGCAGGATCGTCCAGGTCGGCTGGGCGGAAATGTCCTCAAACAGCTTGACTCCGGTGTCGATGTACTTTCCCTCGGCGATCTTGAAGTCGGTGGCCTTGGTCAGCTCGTAAACGGCGGTCTCACCGGGCACCGTCACGGGGGTGTTGGGGGTGTCCGGCTGGCTGGGCGTGGGCGGGACATCGGGCAGGCTGCTGCCGCTCCAGAGTGCGGCCAAGGCGTTGTAGTGGGGCAGCATCTCGCCGTTGTCATAGACGGCGTGGCGGAACAGCGCAAGGATGAGCCCGCGCTCCTCGTCGGACAGGCCGGATGCGGCGTTGCGAAGCTCTCGCTTGACCTGCTGCAAAAACTGCTGCCACGCCGGGCTGCCCGGTTCGGGCAGGGTTGGGTCCGAGGTGCCGGAGTTGGTCAGCACCCTGTAGGGGACGCTGGCGCTGGTCACGGTGCGGGTGCCATCGGAGCCTTCAAAGGTGACGGTCCCGCTGCCGCCCTGCGCGGTGACGAGGGCGGGCACTTCGACGGCTCCGTCGGCCACAAGGGTGGTCAGCGGCCCGGCCGGACCGGGCAGATGCCAGAACGCCACAACGGTGGTCCCGTCCCACTCGCCGGAGCAGACGACCCGCAGCCGATAGACGCCGGCGTTGTGCGCGTAGCCAAGCAGAAGCCCGCCGGAATAGCCGGAAAGGACGGCGCGGCCGTTGGAGCAGAGCGTAATTTGTTGTTCGATCATAGAAAACCTCCCATCTGTAAAGTGAATCGAGTGCAAGCAGGAACAGGAAAAAGCAGAACGCTGCCCTGTGCAGGGAAAACGACGCTAAGGGGAACGATCCATTCGATTTGCCTCCTTTTAGTTGTGAAATGGCTGCATTTGTGTGTGAAATCAGTATAAATCAACAACAGCAAGTTGTCAATACGAAATTTGAAGATTTTGCAGCGTGGGTTCAGATGCGTTGCAATCGCGCGGATGGTGCGTTATAATACAACCACACAGACACGACCAGGAAGCCCAAGGGATGCAGTGTAAGAAAGGAACGTGGATATGAACTATATCATGGCGCTGGATGCTGGGACGACCTCGAACCGCTGCATCCTGTTCAACAAGGCGGGCGAGATGTGCAGCGTGGCTCAGAAAGAGTTCACTCAGTATTTCCCGAAGCCGGGCTGGGTGGAGCATGACGCAAACGAGATCTGGACCACGCAGCTGGGCGTGGCGCTCTCGGCCATGAACCAGATCGGGGCCAGCGCGTCGGACATCGCGGCCATCGGCATCACAAACCAGCGCGAGACCACCATCGTCTGGGACCGTGAGACCGGGGAGCCGGTCTATCATGCCATCGTCTGGCAGTGCCGCCGCACCAGCGCCTACTGCGACGAGCTCAAGGCGCGGGGCCTGACCGAGACCTTCCGGGCAAAGACGGGTCTGGTCATTGACGCATACTTCTCCGCCACCAAACTGAAATGGATCCTGGACAACGTGCCCGGCGCGCGGGAAAAGGCCGAGGCCGGGCGGCTGCTGTTCGGCACGGTGGAGACCTGGCTCATCTGGAAGCTGACCTGCGGTCGGGTCCATGTGACTGACTACACCAACGCCAGCCGCACGATGCTGTTCAACATCCACACGCTGGAGTGGGATGAGGACATCCTGCGGGAACTGAACATCCCGCGCTGTATGCTGCCCACGCCCATGCCGTCCAGCTGCTTCTACGCGGAGGCCGACCCGATGCACTTTGGTTCGGGCATCAAAATTGCAGGCGCAGCGGGCGACCAGCAGGCCGCGCTCTTCGGGCAGACCTGCTTTTCGGCGGGTGAGGCGAAGAACACCTTCGGCACCGGCGGCTTCCTGCTGATGAACACCGGCAAAACGCCGGTCGTCTCGAAAAACGGCCTTGTCACGACCATTGCGTGCAGCAGCGAAAAAAGCGTGAATTATGCGCTGGAAGGTTCCATCTTCGTGGCCGGTGCGGCCATCCAGTGGCTGCGGGACGAGCTGCGGCTGCTGGAAGAAGCCCGCGACTCCGAGTATATGGCCCGGAAGGTGAAGGACACCAACGGCTGTTATGTGGTGCCCGCCTTCACCGGCCTCGGTGCGCCCCACTGGGATCAGTACGCCCGCGGAACCATCGTTGGCCTGACCCGCGGCTGCAACAAAAATCACATCATCCGTGCCACGCTGGACAGCCTGTGCTATCAGGTGAACGATGTCCTCCACGCCATGGAGGCCGACTCCGGTATCGCCATGAAGGCCCTGAAGGTGGATGGCGGCGCCTGCGCCAACAACTACCTGATGCAGACCATGGCCGACATCAGCAGCCTGCCGGTGGAGCGCCCCTGCTGCGTGGAAACGACCGCCCTCGGCGCAGCCTATCTTGCGGGCCTTGCCGTGGGCTACTGGCAGTCCACCGATGAGGTGGTCCGGAACTGGTCGGTGGACCGCACCTTCCTGCCGGATATCTCGGCCGAGGAGCGCACCAGGCGCATCAAAGGCTGGAACAAGGCCGTGCGGTGTGCGTATCATTGGGCGCTGGATGAGGAGTGAAGCGGGACAATACGGTGGCTGAGAGGAAGCAATTCGCAATGCAATACGAAAAAAGCTGCGGTGCGGTGATCTATACCGTACAGAATGGAACGAGGTTCTACCTTGTAGAGCAGATGCAGAAAGGGCATGTGTCCCTTTGCAAAGGCCATGTTGAGAAGGACGAGACAGAACTTCAAACGGCAGAGCGGGAGATTCGGGAAGAAACAGGTCTTGATGTGGAGTTTGTGGAAGGGTTTCGGAAAACCATCGCGTATTCTCCCAGGACGGACTGCATGAAAACCGTGGTGCTCTTTCTGGCATATGCAGAGCATACGGATGCGAGAGCGCAGGAGGAAGAGGTCAGAGCAATTCAATGGCTGCCGTTTGAAAACGCCGTGGAAGCATTGACCTTTGATTCGACCCGTGAAATACTGCGGCAGGCAGATGCGTTTTTGAATGGGTGAGAACGATAGTCTTTGTGTCACCACTGGTGACACAAGTCAGCTGGACGAATCATCTGCTGATTATGTCTGGTTCCAAATCCGCAGAAGAACGGCATTTTTATCTTTCTCTTTGTGTAAAAGAACATTATTCAAAACGCGAATTGGAACGTCAAATGGACAGTGCGTACTATGAGCGATCCATGCTGTCCTCTAAAAAATTGCCGCCGCAATCGGTTCCGCAAAGTATTCGCAGCAGCATTTTGGATACCTATATTTTGGAGTTTTTGGATTTGCCGGAAGATTTCTCTGAATGAAAATCCCAGTGTAGGTGTTGTTCTCTGTGCAAGTAAAGACGATGCTGTGGTAGAGTACGCATTGAGCCGCAGTATGTCTCCAACGTTGGTTTCTGATTATAAACTTTGTCTGCCGGATAAAGAAGCTTTGCAGGCAAAGCTTCGTGAAGTGACAGATATTGCGTTAGAACAGGCTGATAAGTAAACGGTTTACCTGACAATGGGTGAAACGAGAAGTGTGATTGAATTTACGGAGGAGCGAATGGGCGATTTTATGGTAGAAGAAATGCTTGCGATGCAGCAGGCCCTACAGGAAAAATACAAAGACAAGTGGGAACCGATCGGACCGGAAGCGGGCAAACATAAACTATTATGGATGCTCGGTGAAGTCGGAGAGGTCATCGACATCATTAAAAAGAACGGGGACAAAACTGCTGTTGAGGATGCAGCGATACGGCAGCATCTTGTGGAAGAAATGGCGGATGTGCTCATGTATTACAATGATGTCCTTTTGTGTTATGGAATCAGCGAGCAGGAGCTGAAAGAGGCATATACCGCCAAGTTTGAAAAGAATATGACGCGCTGGTAAGAAAGCGCAAAAAGAACCCCCGGTCAGAGATGTTGGAGTCTCTGGCCGGGGGTTTGTCTATCCAAAATTATCCCATGACCACCGTGACCTCCACGGTCTCGCCGGGGGCGGCGATGGGGAGCACATTGCCGGGGATGGGAGAACCGTTGACGGTGACGCGCTTCACGCCCTTCTGCACGGCGTCGGGGTTCTCGACCCGGATGTGGTACGCGGCCCCGCGGTAGCGGCGGGGGACGGTGAAGCCGGGCAGCGTGTGTGGGATGCAGGGGTCGATCTTCAGGCCGTCCAGCGTGGGCTGCACACCGAGGATGTACTGGCTGACGTTGAAGAAGGTCCAGGCGGCGGTGCCGGTCAGCCAGCTGTTCTTTGCCTCGCCGAAGGTCGGGGCGTCGATGCCGGCGACCATCTGGCTGTAGACATACGGCTCGGTGCGGTGGATCTCGGAGATGTCCTCGATGTAGGCGGGGCAGGTCTTCTTGTAGACCTCAAAGGCGCGGTCGCCGTGGCCAAGCACGGTCTCGGCGCAGCTGATCCACGGATTGTTGTGGCAGAAGATACCTGCATTCTCCTTGTATCCCGGAGGGTAGCTGGAGATCTCGCCGAGGTTGAGGCGGTAGGTGGTGTAGGCGGGCTGGAGCAGAACGACGCCGTACCGGGTGTCGAGCCGCTCTTCCACGCTCCTCAGCGCCTGCTCGGCCTGACCGGTCGTTTTGCCGATGCCCGCCATGACGCACATGCCCTGCGGCTCAATGAAGATCTGGCCCTCGTCGCATTCCTTGCTGCCGATGGGCTGGCCAAAGGCATCGTAGGCGCGGCGGAACCAGGCACCGTCCCAGCCGGCGGTCAGAGCGGCCTGCTCGACTTCCGCGATGGCGGCGCGGGCCTCGGCGGCCTCCTCCGGGAGGCTGCGGTGGTCGCACAGGTCGGCGTACTCGCTGCCGTACTTGACGAACATGCCCGCGATGAAAATGCTTTCGGCCACCGGGCCTTCGCTGGGGCCGGTGATCTGGAAGCTCTCGCCGGGGTGCTCGGAGAAGCAGTTCAGGTTCAGGCAGTCGTTCCAGTCGGCGCGGCCGATGAGGGGCAGGCCGTGAGGGCCGAGGTGGGTGCGGGTGAAGCGGAAGCTGCGGCGCAGATGCTCCATGAGGGGCTGTGCCTTGCTCACATCGTTGTCAAAAGCGACGGACTCGTCCAGAATGGACCAGTCGCCGGTCTCGCGGAGATAGGCGGCGGTGCCTGCGATGAGCCAGAGCGGGTCATCGTTGAAGCCGGTGCCAACATCGCGGTTTCCCTTTTTGGTCAGAGGCTGATACTGGTGGTAGGCGCTGCCATCCTCGAACTGGGTGGCGGCGATGTCCAGAATGCGGCCGCGGGCGCGCTCCGGGATCATGTGGACGAAGCCCAGCAGATCCTGGCAGCTGTCGCGGAAGCCCATCCCGCGGCCGATGCCGCTTTCGTAGTAGCTGGCTGAGCGGCTCATGTTGAAGGTGACCATGCACTGGTACTGGTGCCACAGGTTGACCATCCGGTCCAGCTTCTCGTCGCCGGAATGCAATTGCAGGGTGGAGAGCAGCTTGTCCCAGTGGTCGGCCAGCGCTCTGCGGGCTTCGTCCACCTGGGCGTCGGTGGCGTAGCGGGCCATCATGGCCTCGGCGCGGGTCTTGTTGATGACGCCGGGGGCGGTGAACTTTTCGTCCACGGGATTCTCGATGTAGCCCAGACCGAAGAGGATGGTCCGGGTCTCCCCGGCTTCCAGGGTCAGGTGGAAGTGGTGGGCACCGACCGGGGCCCAGCCGTGGGCAATGCTGTTGGAGCAGCGGCCCGCCTTGACGGCTTCCGGCTCGGCGGGGCCGCCGTATACGCCGCAGAAGGCGTCGCGGGCGGTGTCGAAACTGGTGACCGGGGCGTTGGCCCAGAACACCGCGTAGTGGTCGCGACGCTCACGGTACTCGGTCTTATGGTAGATGGCGCTGCCCACGACCTCCACTTCGCCGGTGGAGAAGTTGCGCTGGAAGTTGGAGCTGTCGTCCATGGCGTCCCACAGGCAGAACTCCACGTAGCTGAACACATCCAGCGTGCGGGGGGCATCGGTCTTGTTTTCCAGCGTCAGGCGGTCGATCTCGCAGGCGTCGCCGCGCGGGACGAACAGCTCCTGCTGGGCGCGGATGCCGTTCTTCTCACCGGTCAGAATGGTGTAGCCCAGACCGTGGCGGCAGCTGTAAGCGTCCAGCTCGGTCTTGGTGGGCTGCCAGCCGGGGTTCCAGATCGTGCCGCCGTCGTTGATGTAGATGCGGTGGCCGTCCATATCCAGCGGAGAGTTGTTGTAGCGGTAACGGGTGATGCGGCGCAGCCGCGCATCCCGGTAAAAGCTGTAGCCGCCGCCGGTGTTGGATACCAGACTGAAGAAGTCCTCGCTGCCCAGATAGTTGATCCAGGGCAGGGGCGTGCGGGGCGTGTCGATCACGTATTCCCGATGCACATCATCAAAATGTCCGAATTTCATACGATCAGTTCCTCCTTTGCAAAAACAGGAAACGCGCTGCAACCATCAGAAAAGCGAAAACGATTAAGAACGCGCTGCAAGAAAAGAGAGAACGATTACGCTGCTTTAAGGATAACCGATTCCACAGCGAAATTCAAGTGGTTTTATGAAATATACAACGTACCGGACAGGAAGCGGATCTCGGCGGAATTGTAAGGATTTTGTAATGATTTTGAAGAGAGAACGAGCTTTTTTTATGTGAAACAGGCGGGGGTGGGGAAGCGCTGCGCCTTCTGGAACCGGCCAACAGGCTCCAAACTGGGAAAGAAAATCCCCATTCTAAAGTAATAATAAGATCCTGCCAGAATGTCCCCGCTGATACGAAAGCGGGAAGCGAAAAAATATTCGAAAATGAGCGAAAGAGAGCGAAAATGGAGCAAACTGCATAATTTGATGCGCCGAAAATCGAACAAACCGCCAAAATCATGGCAATCGACACAAAAGATTTTCGTTTGCGCTTGATTTTTGGTGCGAAATGCGCTATATTGAAATTGCGAAAACGATTTAGGATTCGTTCAGAACCAATCGGTTCCTGAGAGGAGGACGACGAAATGTCATCCCTGAAAGATCTGGCGCAGGAATGCGGGGTCTCGGTGGCCACGGTGAGCAAGGCGCTCAACGGCCAGTCGGATATCTCCGAAGCCACCCGCACCCGTGTTCGGGAGGCGGCCCGCCGGATGGGCTATGTTCCCAATATGGCAGCCCGCTCCATGAAGACCAACCGTACTTATAACATCGGCGTCCTGTTCGTGGACGAACGGCAGAGCGGCCTGGCACACGAATACTTCTCCGCTGTACTGGACAGCTTCAAAGTCCGGGTCGAGCAGCTGGGCTACGATATCACCTTTATCAACCGGAACCTCGGCGGCAAGACGATGACCTATCTGGAACACTGCCACTACCGCGGGGTGGACGGAGCCGTGATCGCCTGTGTGGACTTCACAGACCCGCAGGTGATCGAGCTGGTGAACAGCGATGTGCCGGTCGTCACGATCGACCACGTGTTCAACAACCGGATGGCAGTCCTTTCGGACAACGTGGCCGGACTTTCGGCGCTGGTCCGCACGGCATACAGCCAGGGCCACCGCCGCATCGCTTTCATCCATGGCGAGCGGACCGCCGTTACCGAGAACCGTCTGGCGGGCTTCTACAAGAGCTGCGATGAGCTGGGGCTGGAAGTTCCGGATGTGTATGTGCGGGAGGGCATCTACCACGACGCCGCCCGCTGCGCACAGGAAACGAAAGCACTGCTGGCGCTTCCGCAGCGGCCCACCTGCATCCTCTTCCCCGATGACTTCTCCGCTATGGGCGGCTACAATGCTATCGCGGAGGCGGGGCTGAGCATCCCGGAGGACATCTCCGTGATGGGCTACGACGGCATCTACCTCTCCCGCGTCATGAAGCCGCAGCTGGCGACCTACCAGCAGAACACCATGATGCTGGGGCGCACCGCCGCAGACAAGCTGGTGCAGATGATCGAGCACCCGCGTGTGACACTGGCCGAGCAGCTGCTCGTGACCGGCAAGCTGCTGGAAGGCGACTCCGTCGGCCGACCGGCCCAAACGTAGTTCCTTGGCTCCGGGCGGACCGGAGCTTTGATAAAACAAATCGGATTTCGTTTGCATGAGAACCATTGAAGGAGGTTTTCTACTATGAGAAAGATTTCGCGTCGTAATTTCCTGGTCGCTTCTGGTGCAGTCGCCATCACCGCAGCGCTTTCTGCATGCGGCGGCAGTTCTTCCACTGCCAGCTCGACCGCAGCCTCCTCTGCAACCGCTTCTTCTGCCGCAGCCGGGCCTGCCGCACAGGGCAAGGTGCTGAACATCTGGTGCTGGAACGACGAATTCCAGAGCCGCTTCAACGATTATTACCCCGAAGTCTCCGCCATCGCATCGGATAAGTCCACCACCACCCTGAAGGATGGCACGACCGTGAAGTGGACCATCAATGCCAACGAGAACAACAACTATCAGAACAAGCTGGACGAGGCCCTGCTGAGCCAGGACTCCGCAGCCGATGATGATAAGATCGATATCTTTCTGATCGAGGCCGACTACGCGCTGAAGTATGTCGATTCCGATTACGTTCTGGATGTCAAGAAGGACATCGGCTTGACCGACGCCGACCTGGCCGGTCAGTATCAGTACACCAAGGACATCGTCACCGTCGATGGCAGCCAGCGCGGCACCACCTGGCAGGCAACGCCGGGCCTGTTCGCATACCGCCGCAGCATCGCAAAGGATGTTCTGGGCACCGATGATCCCACCGAAGTCCAGACCTGCCTGTCCGATTGGGACAAGTTCAACGACGTCGCCGCACAGGCATCCGCCAAGGGCTACAAGATGCTGTCCGGCTTCGATGACGCATACCGCACCTTCTCCAACAACGTGGCAGCGCCCTGGGTCACCGGCACCACCGTCACCGTCGATGAGAACATCATGAAGTGGGTCGATCAGACCAAGGAGTACACCGATAAGGGCTACAACAACAAGTCCAGCCTGTGGGACAGCCAGTGGGCAGCCGACCAGGGCCCCACCGGTAAGGTCTTCGGCTTCTTCTACTCCACCTGGGGCATCAACTTCACCCTGCTGGGCAACTCTCTGGAGACGCCTACTTCTGAGGGCGGCAAGGAAGAGGTCGGCAACGGCATCTACGGTGACTACGCAGTCTGCGAAGGCCCTCAGCCGTATTACTGGGGCGGCACCTGGATCTGCGCAGCAAGCGGCACCGACAACATCCCCACGATCAAGGATGTCATGTACTCTCTGACCTGCGATGCCGACATCATGACCAAGATCACCGAGGATACGCAGGACTACACCAACTGCAAGAGCGCTATGGATTCCATCGCAGCTGACCCGAACTTCGGCTCCGCATTCCTCGGCGGCCAGAACCACATTGCCCTCTTTGCAGAGGTTGCACCTACCATTGATATGTCCAACGCCGGTCCGTATGATCAGGGCTGCAACGAGACCTTCCAGAGCTGCTTCAAGGATTACTTTGACGGCACGGTTGACCTTGAGACCGCGAAGAAGAACTTTGAGGATCAGATCAAGGTCAAGTATCCTGAGCTGAGCAGCGTCGAATGGCCTGCATAAATACCTGTGTGACCGTTGACAAAACGAACTGAACCGCAA
>ERZ1034723.340-NODE-340-length-26427-cov-6.350372_pt1 | contig 26427 bp, 14 predicted proteins | sample MGYA00520637_ERZ1034723 | MGnify/ENA primary metagenome ERZ1034723 (study PRJEB33766, sample SAMN09781719) | gut metagenome | biome: gut microbiome | host: Homo sapiens | place: Madagascar | study: EMG produced TPA metagenomics assembly of the PRJNA485056 data set... | reverse complement strand
TCTATATTTTTTGTGAAATGATATAAAAGATTTGAACTTATTTTGCTATTATACATAAAATTTTTCTCCTTTTTCAACGGTACTTAAATATTCATCTCTTATTATAATCATCAATAATTCTTTTTCAACGCAAAAATGGTCCTGCCACATATGTAGCAGGACCACCTCTGTCAAATACTATTTTTTCCTCCTCTCTATATCCTCCGTCATCGCTTTCTGCTGCGTCTGTTTCTTCCCCTGCTTTGCGACTTTTTTCTGGTTGAGCCGGAGCTTGGCAAGTACAGATTCTCTTGATTTATCTTTATCTTTTACCTTGCGGACATTGTTCATCAGTCCGTCGATCATGTTGTAGTTGGCTTCTTCTGCCATCTCCGCACTGCGAAGATATTCTCCGTTGTCCATGACCTTCTGCCAATTTGCCAGCTCTGGTTCTTTTCTCTTCTGTTGTGGTGGCTGTTCCTGTCCGGTTGGTGTTGACGTTTGTTGCTGTGGCGGTGTTTCCTGTTCTTTCTCTTCCTGCTGTTTCAAGAAACTCTGAATTTTCTCTCTTGCCTCTGCATCGAGTCCATTATAATTATCGTTCATAACAACAGCACCATCATCACTGAGAACCACATAGGCAGCTCTCGGTCCGTATTCTTCATGTTCCATCAGGAACCATTTTCTCTCATTCATCAAAATGTAATCAATGACTTGCCATGTTCCCTTTTTTCCTTCAATAGTATATCCCTTTGTGTCAACATCCAGCTTTGTATCTGAAGAATTTTTCATCTGGAAGAAATCTGAAACAATGATAAATCCATCTTTATCTACATAGTAGGCGGTCGTTTTTCCATTATCCGTAAGGACAATGACATCACTGCATCCGATGGAGTGACCTTTAAAGTTCTTCGGCCGCTGTTTCTGCAGGCGTGTTTTTATATCCGCCGGAGTTTCCCCCGGCTGGATTCTTCCAATATATACTTGCTGATAATTTTCTGCCCTGACCTCTTTTCCTTCACTTTTTAATTTGGCATAAGAACGGAAACGGACATTTCTGTACTCTGGTGCTTCTTTCACCTGATATACTGCACACTGACTTGTATTCATGCTTCACTCTCCTCCATCAACTCTAAATCTTCTTTATACTCTTCCAAATCCATAAGGAAAACCTCATAGCCTTCATCGCTCATGCAGAACAGTTTTCTTATTGTTTCGCAGACCAGCATGATCATTTCCGAATCTCCTGCAAGAAATGGTATGACCCGGTCGATTGCTTCCATCGTATCAATTCGGTTGCCCTGATCGAGCATTGCAGTCACGATACATTCTTCCATATCAAAATTCATAGACAGATCCATCATAATTCCATATCTCCCTTCTTATGTTCATTGTTTTTTTCCTGTGCTTTTACTCTTGCCTGATAGTCTTTTAAAGACTGCAGAACAGATTTTTTAATGCTTCCTGGTTCTCTTGTTACTTTCTTCTCTGCATTTTTTTCAACATCTATATTTTTACCTGACTGTTTTTCGGATAATTCTTCCGTAATCTCTGCCTGCTTATTCTTTTTATCTGCAAGATATTTTTCCATATCATTGATTGCTTTCTGTACCAATGGGCTTTCCTTATAATGCGGAATCATATCTATCAGTTCCCTGTCTACTCTGTCCCAGCTCATCAGTTCGTATTCTCCAGAATAATCTTCATCCCCATCCTGCAAATCAAAGCCAATCCCTTTGCCTCCATGTATTCGTTCTGCCGGAATACTTTCATAAATTTTAATTGCTTCTTCCAGCGTGAGATTATTATGGTATTCCCCCATGACCGGGAACTCCATACACTCTGCTACATAAAAAGTAATAGTAGCTTCTGGCTGTTCCTGTTCTGGTTGTCTGGTAAAGATAGAAAGGGTTTCTGCTTTTTCCAGACGGGAAAGCAGTGAACGGGCAGTTATCACATCACTGTCTATATCAGATTCTTCCGATACTTCAACCAGCCAGTCCTTTAAACACCCTGTTTTCTTATTCAGAATGTCCTCTGTGATCTTCTCCACCTGTTCTTCCCTGTTCTCAACGGTATCTTTATATTCGTAAGTGTCATATTCAAAGCTGAAATTATCTAAATCCACCGCCAGCTTTTTGATCTCCTGCTGATCAAGATAGGCTTCGGACTCCCTCATATACTCTGCCAGAGTGATTCTTTCTTCTGCGATAGGATTGATGTCCACCTTAATACTTGCCATTGCTATACCATGAGCATTTAATTCATTAAAGAAACTATCCTCCCGGATATTGCCACGATAAGAAAGCACTACATCAAGGTCAGAATCATTTCTGTAAAGTTCCTCTCTGCTTCTGGAACCATGCACCCTTGCAGCAAGCAGCTCTACTTCATTTTCCAGTCCCATTTCTTCCAGAATACCCTGTGCGTGATACAAAACACCCCGTTCCACTTCTGCCCTGCTCAGACCATTTAATGCTACTTCATCTCTTCCAATCTCAGAAGTCGCACGAAGCTCACCTGCCTGTAGTAAATCCTTTGAATGTTGGATGGTCATTGCCTCAAATTCTTTATAGTCTACTTTAACGCACTCCATATCATCCATTCTTTCACTTTTTAAGATTTCATAAGTAGCTTTCTGAATAGATATATCTGGATTATCGTAATCACTTTCATTAATTTCATGCAAATCAGAATCATAGAAAATATAAAAATAGCCTTCTTCCGTTGCCTGTACAGTCAGATACCCTTTGCTCTTGGTAAACTGCATGGCGATTCCCTCACAGGTATCCACTGCTCTTTCCCTGTCATAGTCCTCAAAAATACTTGGAGGACAATTCTTTAATAACTGTGCCAGCTGCATCTGCCGTTCGCCTGCTTCTTCCACTTCTGCCATCAAATCATCATAATCAACGGGAACTGCATTTTCCAGGGACATATCTTCATCTTCCAGAATATCTTCCATTGCCTGCCGCATAGAAATATCAGGATTGTCATAAGCACCACCATCAATCTCATCGTAATCCAAAGCATAAAAGGTATAATCATAGCCTTCTTCTGTTCTCTGGATTGCAAAATACCTATCGTCGATCTTATATGCCAGTTCATCCGGTTCCAGTTCCGGCATAAGTCCTTCTACAGAAATCCCTTTTTCCTGCAGATATTCTGAAATAGCTTCCAATGCTCCTGCATCATACCCATTCCAGAGATCTTCTGCAACAAGCTGACCATGTTCCGATACGATAATTCCTGCCACATCTGAACCATACTCATCATGTTCCATGAAGAAGAACCTCTCATCTGCATACTCTTTTTCATCTACTGTATGCCAGGTTCCTGCATGTCCATCTGCTTCAAATCCTCTGGTATCTGCTGTAATGGTGACTTCCGCTTCATCTAATGCCTGTTCAATCTTCTGCATACGGATCTCTGCTCTTGCCATATCAATAAATCCATCTAACACCGCTGGGTGGCTTTCTATCACATAATCCTGATTCAGATTCTTTCCCTGATTGATATTTTCCGGGATTTCGATACGCTCTGCCCAGTCTTTGTTCTGTCTGGAAAATCTGCTATCATAAGAAAATTCCCGGAGCGTATTTGCCATAACAAACGTCATACGTTCTTCTCCAAACTGCTCTAACACTTGCGTTGCAGCATCTTCCTCTAAATGCAGCCCGTCAAATTTTAATGCGATTGCTTCCTCGATTGCTTTCTTACAATCAATATTTAACTTTCTGGAATCCAGATAAGCATCTACATCCCGTTCTTCCATTGCCTGAGCAAGTGTTCCTTTATAAACTGGGGGATAGGCTCTGGTATGATTATTTTCCAGCATCTCCATTCTCTGCTGTACAAAGTCCGGAAGTTCCTCAAAGCCGAAAGAATCCACATAATAAGCCTTTGTTTCCGCCGTCCGGTTTATAACTATGACATCGCTTACCGATAAAGAATGTCCATGAAAATCGTTGGGGCGGTTGATATTAAATCTCTCAAAAATATCATCTAATGTGATCGTTGGTGTCCATGGAGCCGCATACACCATCCTGTAGTCTTTTCCATCAATGCTATAGCCTAATTTTTGAGCCGATTCAAACCCCATAAACTGATAAGTATGCTCTCCACCCGTATCCATCTGATAGATTGCAAAACGACCGCTTTCTCCATGAAGAAGTAAGGTTTCATCAATCTTTTCTGCACTATCCTGTTCCAGTTTTTCCTGTCTGACTATCGCTGCTTCTCTTTCTTTATGTACTTCCCATTCCGTTTCCGTAATACCAAAGATACCGTCATGCCCCAAGATTGCATTTTCTGTTTCTGCAAGAATCTGTCCTGCCTGTTCTGGATGATCTGGATTTCCATTTAAGATAAAAATTTCTGCACCTTCCCGATACAATTCTACTGCCCTGTTTTTTTCAAGAGGATACATGTGTTCCAGTTGGATTCCTGCTTCGTGCATTTCTGTAAAACCAATCCTTCCATCTGGAAAGTTATCAATCTGTGTCTCTGTCTCATGCACAAGACTTCTCATAACTTCACTTCGGTCACCCCGATTCGCTGTCAGCATACGGTTTACCAGTCCCAAAACTTCGTCTCGGTCATCCATCTTATAAGCAAAATTTACGATAAGATTTCTTTGTGATTCCGTAAAATTCTCATGGCTGGCGGTTTCTGCAGCTTCAATCAGTCTATGGGCATACTGCATGGTACTTTCTCTTTCTTCTGGAAGCTCTTTGGTTGGAAAGTTTGCTCTTGCTGCCTGAATCACTTCATGTACTAAGTTTGTACCGGCTTCCTCATAAGATTCCCGCATATCCCAAACCAGATCATTCAGTCTTTCTACCTGTCCGGGAAAGGTTTCTGCATATTCCGTTACAAATGCTTTCTCTTCTTCTGTAAAAATCGTTCTCGGAAATTCTGCTTTTTCCACCAGCATTTCTGCCTGTTCTTTCGGTGTCAGCTCTGAAAAATAAGTACTGCCTGTATCTGCATCATACGCTGCATCAAAAAAGTGAATCGGATAATTTTCTCCCACTCCATCACTTGCATACAATACTGTGATTGCTGCACCTCTGTCCTCCAAAAATTCTTCCAAAGATTTCTCATCCTCTGAGATTTCTTTCTGCTCCAGCCGACTGACATATTCCATCACATTCTCCCGCAACTGTTCTGCTGTCATGTTCTCAACCAGATCATACGCATATTCTGAACCCATGCTGCCTGAAAGATGCAGAATCACATCCTCTCTATGGAATGTTTCTCTGATTGGTCTTTCCATTTCCAACTCATGCATCTTTGTTTCAATATTTTCAATAATTCCCGCTGAAGTTTTTCGGATGGTATCCATAGACGCTTTCAATGTTTTCATGTTCTGACTTTCACACCAGCTTGCAATATAAGTAAAAGAATATTCCGAAGTATCCAGTCCAAAATGACTACATACAATATAAGCAATGCTTTCTGCTTCTACTTCTTTGGCTGTCTTTCCTTTTATAATGCCATCTGCATCCATTACATCATTGTCATGCAGAATTGCATGGGCAACTTCATGGACGCCGGTTTTCATGGACTGGAGATTACTCATTCCTGTTTTAATCGCAATATATTTTTCTGTCTGATGATAATAGCCTTTTGCCTCCCCGTCTATTTCCATAAACCGTACTGGTACCGGTGAAATATCCTGCAATGCTTCCATAAAAATATCATAAAACTGCACGCTTCCCGTCAGCTCCGGTACATCCAGTTCTGCAATCGGTTCTCCTTCTGTCTGGCTGACATCAAATACTGTCGCTACCCGAAATCTTGGGATAACCATTTCTACAATCTCTGTTTCCGGCTGTCCATCCTCGCCAATGATTGGTTCCTGTGTATCTGGATCAATCTTTTCTATTTCCTGTTTTTCTTTTACTGGCGTCGGTGCAATAATCTGGATTCCTTTTTCACCCCGTTTTACATGACGGTTAAATTTCTTCTGCCATGCCTGATAGCCTGCCACCAGTGTCGCATCCGGTTTCTGCATCGTAATCAGAAGAGTATTGTTGAAACTATAATTATGAAATTTTGACATCGTATCCAGATATTCTGTATAACGCTCTGATGTAAAAATTTCCTTTACTCCCTGTTCCAGACGATCTGTGATTTCTTTTAATTTTTTATCTGTTTCTGCCATAGTTTGTCCTCCAATTTTGAATTTATCCCGCCAGAAAGTTCTCTGACGGGACATTATTTATAACTCCTGCTCGTGATTTTTCTTTGGTTTCGGTGTACCATTCTGTTCCGGTGCAAGCTGTCTTGCCTTTTCCTGTTTCAGACGTTCCAGTATGGACGGCTTATGAACCTTGTCTGCTGTTTCCTGCAGATTCCTGTCTGCATCCCGGACTTCTTCCTTTCTCGAAGCATCTCTGTCTGGAATCTTTTCTGTACCAATATCCTCATCTGCCAGAATTGTTTCATTCCCTTTTTCATCCATGTTGAGCAAAGCATTTAACTCCGATAAACGCTCCATTTTCTCATTCAGTTCCGTTTCTTTTGGGAATGGTTTTTTTACTTCTTCCTGTGCCGTTGCAAGCTGCTGTTGCACTGTCTCCAACTTTTGCTCACTCTCTGCCAGCTTCTTATCAATCGAAGAAAGGGCATTATGAATACGCTGGATATTTCCCAAAGGGTCTTTTCCTATTTCAATTTTGTAGGAACATTTTCCCTTTATGGTCAATTCAAAGGAATTTGCAAACAGGTTATATGATGCGGATAAAGTAAATCCATGGTACTCTCCGACTTTTCCTCCTGTGGTGACTGCCTTTAATCCTGCACAGGCAGTTATCATAGCTTCGCCTGCTTCTTTTTTGTCTGTATAGGAAACATTCCCTATATTCATAGAAAAGCTGTCATTATCCTGCAGATCAACATTCTTTACCACACTGACATCAGACTGCATTCCGGCAATCCTCTCTTTCAATGCACTGATCTGAACTGGATAATTCTTTGCAATATCTGATTCCAGACGATAAATCTGACTGGTGTGGTTAGCCTTCAAGAGCTTTAATTTACTGACTTGAACATCCAGATCCATTTTTTCTTTTATATAGGGATTTCCTGTTGCAAGGGCTTTGATCTCTGCATAAGAAAGTGCAGTATCATCCACATCTTCACACGCCCTGACTGGTGACTTACTGGTCATAATCTGAGAAATAAACTTCTGTTTATTTTCCAAAATCTGCCACATGTATGCATCGAACGTATTCTCTGTTACATAGCGGAATATCTTAACTTTCTCATTCTGGTTTCCCTGTCGTAAAATTCGTCCCTCCTGCTGCTCCAGATCTGATGGCTTCCAGGGGCAATCCAGATGATGCAGAGCAATGAGTCTGTCTTGCACGTTGGTACCTGCACCGAGTTTTGGAGTGGAACCCATCAGGATTCTTACCTGACCCGCCCTCACTTTTGCGAATAATTCTGCTTTTTTTACTTCTGTGTTGTACTCATGGATAAATGCAATCTCTTCCTTTGGGATTCCTTTTTCTGTTAGTTTGTTTCGTACATCATCATAGACATTAAAAGTTCCATCCCCTTTTGGAGTAGATAAGTCACAAAAAATCAACTGTGTTGTTTTCTGCTCTTTTCCTTCCTCCCATACCTGAAAGGCATTTTCTACGCAGGTGTTGACTTTGCTTTTTTCCGCATCTGGAAGAAGCTCATTCAATAATCTCTGGTCAAGGGCACATTTTCTTCCGTCATTGGTAATCTTGAGCATATTGTCCTCTGTAGGATTTACCATTCCTGCCCTTACTGATTCTGCACGTTCTGAAAATGCTGCTACCATATCCTGCTGTTCTTCACTTGGTTTTAATACCTCATTAATAAACTCTGCATCCGGCACTGGAAGATTTAATATATCAGAAGTCTGAATATCTGCAGCTTCTTTAAAAATGGAAATCAACTCCGGAAGATTGAAAAAACGGGCAAATCGTGTTTTTGCACGATAGCCCGTTCCTTCCGGTGATAATTCGATTGCGGTTACTGTCTCCCCGAACGTTGCCGCCCAGGAATCAAAGTGTCCCATTCCCATACGCATCAATGTATCATACTGGAGATAACGCATGATTGTATACAATTCGGTCATACTATTTGACACTGGAGTTCCAGTTGCAAAAACAATTCCACGCCCGCCTGTCAGTTCATCCATATAGCGGCATTTCATAAACATATCTGAACTTTTCTGTGCGTCCGTCTGTGAAATACCTGCAACATTCCGCATTTTTGTATACAAAAAAAGGTTCTTAAAGTTGTGGCTCTCATCTACAAAGAGCCTGTCTATGCCTAACTGTTCAAATGTTACTACATCATCCTTCCTTGTCTGGTCATTTAATCTCTGCAGTTTTGCCTGCAATGATTTTTTTGTTTTTTCCATCTGTTTTACACTGTAATTCTGACCTGCTTCCCTGCCAGCTTCTTCAATAGAAAAGGTAATATCCTCTATCTGCTGCTCCAGCATGGCAATCTGACGTTCCCTTGAAAGAGGGATTCTCTCAAATTGTGTATGCCCGATAATTACTGCATCATAATCCCCGGTTGCTATACGGGAACAGAAACGTTTACGGTTTGCCGGTTCAAAATCTTTCTTGGTTGCTACCAGAATATTTGCTCCCGGATACAGACGTAAGAAATCACTGCCCCACTGCTCTGTCAGATGGTTGGGCACAACATAGAGATTCTTTTGCGACAGTCCAAGACGTTTTGCTTCCATACCCGCAGCGATCATTTGGAAAGTTTTCCCTGCTCCTACACAGTGTGCAAGCAAAGTATTATTTCCATATAAAATGTGAGCCACTGCATTTTTCTGATGTGACATTAACGTGATTTCCGGATTCATTCCCTCAAACTGGATATGACTGCCATCGTACTCTCTCGGACGGATACTATTGAAACGCTCATTGTATATCTCACAAAGGGCATCCCTGCGGTGCATATCCCGGAAAATCCATGACTTAAATTCTTCCCTTATAAGTTCCTGCTTCTGCTGTGCAAGCATGGTTTCCTTCCGATTTAATTCCCGGTGTTCCCCTTCCGCATCCTGTACTGTATCATAGATTTTTGTATCTCGAAGATTCAAAGCATCTTCTAACAGTCTGTAAGCATTAGCTCTCTGTGTTCCATAAGTAGAAGTAACAAGCGGGTTCTGGTAACTGTCCACACTCTTTCCAGAAACATTCCACTGACCAGTTACTTCTGCATACTGGACTTTTATCCGGCTTCCAATATAATATCTTGGTGTATGGAATGTTTCTGCCATAAACTGTGTCACATAATCTGGAGAAATCCATGTTGCACCAAGTCTTGCTTCAATTTCTGAGGCATCCAAGTCTTTTGGCTGCACTCGTTCCAAATATTGTACATTAACAGCATATTCCGGTCGGTTCTCGGCAAATCCTCTGGCAATCTTCAATTTTTCCCGGACATTTCCAGACAAATATTCATCAGATGGCTCCCACTTTTCATTTAGCGGATTTCTAAATATCACACCTGTCAGTTCTTCCGTCAGTTCTGCTTCTGTTTTCCCGGTAAGCTGTGACATATAAGCAAGATCAACCTGTGCCTTTTCTCCAATAGACACCGCCAATGCTTCACTGGCGGTATCCACCGAAGTAACTGCCTGAGCATGACGGATTGTCCTTTTTGTAAAAATATCTGCTTTTCTTTTGAGGTTGCCCTGCTCATCCAGAAATTCCAGTGAAGTCAGAAGACAATAGCTGCTGTCCTGACTAAATGCCCTTTTGTTTGCATTGCTGCTAAGCAGACCATATTTTGCAGTAAAGGAATCATAAACTTCATTCAAATCTTTTTGAAGTTCTTCAACTTCCTGATCACCGCAGTCTTCCATCTGACGCTGTAACAATTTATTTGTTGCGTCACGAATCTTCACCATGCCTTTTACTCGTTCTGTAGTTGCCATTGGAAGTTCTACTTTATTCATCACAGAGTTTTCCCTATAATAAATGTCATCATCCAAAACGGCAAAGCTAAAGTTCTTCACATCCGGATCTGCTGGAATAGAAACTACCTGTTCCTCTAACTCGCTATCTGAAAGTTCCATTTCTGTGATTGTTCCATGAATATTCTGTACAGCTTTCTTTAACTGTTCTTCAAGAGTAATGCCTTCTTTTGGCTTTACAGTAACTTCCTGCTTACCATACTGGGTACTTTCTGTGGTAAATTCACCAAGAACCATTTCCGGATGCTCTGCAAAATACGCATTTACAGAATAGCCTTCCTCTGTCGTCTTTAGGTTTACCCATTCTGGCTCCTCGATTGCCGCCCTGTCCCTTTTCTGAAAGAACAGAATATCTGATACAACATTTGTATTTGCATTTCTCTGAAAAGCATTATTAGGAAGCCTGATCGCACCCAGCAGCTCTGCCCTGTTTGCAATATATTGTCTGACTGCCGGATTCTGTTTATCCATGGTTCCACTGGAAGTCACAACTGCAACCACACCGCCTGGACGCACAAGATCAAGAGATTTTGCAATGAAATAATCATGAATCAGAAAATGATGCCTGTCATATCTTTTGTCATTTACCTGGTACGCTCCAAACGGCACATTACCAATCACACAGTCAAAGAAACTATCCTGAAACTGTGTTGTTTCAAATCCCTGTATGGCAATCTGGTTTTTCTGATATAACTGTCTGGCGATTCTGCCAGATACCGGGTCAAGTTCCACACCATACATTTTTGCCTTACTCATGCTTTCCGGGATAAGTCCCATGAAATTTCCTACTCCACAGGATGGTTCCAGAATGTTTCCTTTTGTAAATCCCATATTTTCCAATGCTTCATACATACTATGTATCACTGTCGGAGAAGTATAAAACGCATTTAGGGTGGATGCTCTTGCTGCACTATACTCTTCTGAAGTCAGCGTATTTTTCAGTTCGCTGTACTCATTTGCCCAGTTTCCGTTGTTTTCTTCAAATGCCTGCGGGATACCGCCCCAGCCAACATAATGAGATAATACTTCCTGTTCTTCTGGTGTTGCCAAACGTTCTTCTTTCTCCAAAGTCTGTAATAAACGGATTGCTTCTATATTCGCTTTATATTTTGCTTTCGGACCGCCTGCACCAAGGTCATTATCTTCAATACGGAAGTTATGTGACATAGTCACAATCTTTGTTTTTTCCTGTCTGATATATGGTTGAAATTCTCCCTCATAACCAAACAGCTCATTTTCTCCCGGAATATAGTTTTTTCCTGTTTCCAGACATCGGAATATATCCGCATCCGGGGCATTGCTGACAGCATAAAATTCATTATACGAATATTTGGGGAAATCTTCAGTATGGTACGTTGACAAATGCAGTTCCGTATTGGAACGTGTCTGTGCAACCAATTCTTTTCCTTCCAGTCCATCAGACAGGACACCAACTGCTTCAAAATGGTATCCTTGATATTCAAAAACACCCTGTTCCCATTGGTCAGCTATTGCACCTGCTGGTTTTTCCGCCGTTTCCACAGGAGTTTCCGGTATTTCTGACTGTTCAATCTCACCAGTTTCTTCTTCCGTTTCGTCTAAAACCGATTCCACTGTTTCCTCTACATCCTGCATGTCTACAACATCCGGTTCCATATATGCTTTCGTATCCAGATAATCAAACATGGACATCTGATGACCGCTTAACTCTATGGTCGGCTGTTCCAGTTCCTTGGTTGGAAATATAGTGTACGTTCCCTCTACATACTGATGGAGTATTGACAGACTTTGTGATTTCTCGTTGTAATTTGTCCCATATGCTTCAAAATCCAAGGGTAGTTCTGCAAGAGCTGCATCCATCTTCTGTAACAATTCCTGTGCCATTTCTTCATCTGCCAGCATATTCGGCACCTGTTTTCTTGCTTCCTCATGCAAAAGTTCATCCGTAAATGGACGCTCAATTTCCTGTGGCAGTCTGTTATAAAAATTAATCACCCGCATTGCCATCTGGTATCGTTCATATTCCGGCATATGAGCGTAGTCTCCGGCTTGAAGAAAATGGTCATTTTTTATGAGATAATCCACTCTTTTTGCCACTTTCTGCCAGCTCAGTTCTTCTTTTGTATGGTATGCACCCGGATTTCCTCTGGAAAGCTGTAATCCTTTTCCATTGTAATCTGCGTAGGAATTGTCCGCTCTGGAAAGGGCATGGCTCTGTCCTCCAATGCCATACTGCTCTTTCATAAAATTTGTTCTCTCCTGTTCATCCTGATGCCGCAGATAAAAAGAATATATGCGAAGCCTTCCTTCCGAAAAAGCTCCACCTCTTGCAAGAAAAGCATCAATCTCATCCTGCGTGATAAACATTTCCTGTTCTTTCCAAGCAAATCCCTCTCTTGCCTGATAGGGAATAACTTCTTCGGCAAATTTCTGAAACTGCTCAGAAACAAGGGTTGGTTTATAATAATGAAAACGCATGATGGATTTATCTATGTCATACATTTCAGCCAGACCTTCCAGTCTTTCATTTAATTCGGAAAGCCACTCTGCATCATCCAGCTTTTCCGCCAAAGCATCTGTCTTTTCCGGATAACCATTATGAAAAATCTTCATATCATCTGCTGAAAATACCAGTTCAGACAGATCATCCACAATATCAGTTTCCATGTAGGCAAGCACTTGTGCGTGTTCCTGCAAGGCATTTTCCCTTGCTGCATCAAGAACAGACTGTGGTGCGTATTCTCCCTGTTTTAATAACTGATGGATACGTCCACTGACATCCTCCCATGATAAAAAAGCCTTATCTAAAAGTCGATCGTTCACCGTATGTCCTACGGCAATCTGCATCCCTGTTTCATCAAACCACACAGAATACTCGTTTCCATTAATTTTAAGACCTTTGCCACCGATGCCATATTCACGCTTCACAAATTCTGTATAATCTTCTGCTGACTGTTCACTCATAAAATTGTAGATAAGCCGTAACTGGCTTTTACTCTTATTACCTCCGGTACGGAGGATTTCATCCACAACTTCTTCCGGAATTGGGATTTCCCCGGCATATAGGGCAGACATATGCTCCTCAATCTTCCGGATCTGCTGATTTACAGTTGGTAATTCGGGCAAAGATAAAGCAGAGGCGATTTCTTCCTCTGCTTCACTCAATCCATCTTCTCCTGTATCTGTAACTAACTGTATACCAATTCCGTCAAGATGCTCTCTTCTGCTATTGCTGTCAGTGCGTTCATATGTGCTGTCCATGCCATCGGATCGGCTTCCTTGTCCGGTGCCGGTTTGTTCTTCAGCAATTTCTCCATCTGGCTCTCCATTCTCTCCTGAGCCGCTTTCTCGATCTCCATAAGATGCTTGTTCAGCTTCCCTGTCAGGAAAAGGCTCTGGTAAAGGCTGTTCTTGTGTTCCTTCAGAAACGTTCTCCTCAGCATCCCGTATTTCCCGATTGTCACTTCTTCCTCCTCTACGGTCAGGTTCGGAAACAGGTAGTCCCCCTTGCGATGATAGGTCAGTTCCATAGTCAGTTCCTCCTTCATTATCCTCAATATCATTTATTCTCTCTTCTGTGTCCTGCAGCTTATTTTCACGCATTAACGTGTTAAAGTTATTATAATTCCTCTCTTCAGAATTTTCAAGACCTTTCCTGATTTCTTCCAGAGAAATTTTATGTACCGTTTTTCCAATATCAATCAGTACACTCTCAGCGAGCTGGCTTGCAGCATTTCCAAGAAAAGTCAATACGGAAAGCCTGTTATAATCGGTGATGTGCATGAAATCCTCTTCTTCAAGAATCAACATAGGATCAAGTCCGCATCTTCTTGCAAGCATATAATATACACTGTCCGTTGCAAGCTGCCGGAAATCGTTCCGAATCGTCCCTTCATCCAGGTCTTCCAGATAGGTTCCTTCTGCTGCATACGATAAGCCATCCAGATAATCCTCCAGATTTTCATTGACCATCTCTTTTGCCACAGACATCAACGCATCTGCCAGATCTGCCGTATCTTTTTCTTCCAGATTATAAACATCAGAAAGATGTGCAAGCACTTCTCTCCTCTGATGTTCCTGAAGCTGCCACAGGTATGGTGATCTGCCGCCCTGTACCATATGGGTATCTTTTATATCGAACACATACCGGATTTTTGCTTTTGTCCCTGTTTCATCCAGCAAAGCAATTCCTTTTGCCCCTCGGTTTACCCATCTCATCATCTTCTCATTCCACAATTCCAGGGATGCACATGCAGTTGCCTGTGGACGCTGTGCATAAATGAGAAGCTGGTCAGTAAAGGAATAACGGTATAATCTGGCGGCAGTATCCAGATATTTCACCCAGTCTGCCGGGGAACTGGCTATGTCAGTGGCATACCATTCTGCCATACCACGAATCTCCTGTACTCTTGCCATGTCTCTTCCTCCAATCTTTAATTTTTGCTTTATCCTTTATGCTTTCTTTTCGGAAATTCCAAATGAAATTTCGGTTTTCCATTTTCCAATGTCATCAGAAGATCTGCATCAAACCTGGCATCTTTCTTTTTGGAATATAACCCTTTTACATGGGTACAAGCCTTATCCAGAAGTTCTTTTGCCATTTTCTTGTCCAGTTTCTTCTCCATACCTTCTAAAAATCGGTTATCCTTCCAAAGAGCAAAATCACACTGGCGGTTCGAGCAGTAAAAATTCCTTTTCCCCTCGAAAATATCAGAACCGCAGACTGGGCATTTCCCGATTAATTCTTTTGCTGTCTGAAAACGATTTCTTTCTTCCTCTGGGATTTTTCTGCAGTCATTCAGGATTTCTTCCAGCATGGCTACAATATCATCCATGAACTGTTCTCCATTAAGCTCCCCTCGTTCCATCAGCAAAAGCCTGTTCTCCCATTCGGCTGTCAGTCCTGCAGATTTTAAATTCTCCGGCATTACACGAATGAGTTCCCTGCCCTCTGCTGTTGGAATGATCTGTTTCCCCTTTCGCTGTGCATATCCGGATGCCACCAGTTTTTCAATGGTACTGGCTCTTGTTGCAGGTGTTCCAAGCCCTTTTTTCTCTGTCTTTTCATCAAATTCTTTATTACCTGCTGTTTCCATTGCTGCAAGAAGCGTATCTTCATTGAATGATTTCGGTGGAGAAGTATAATGGATACTTGTTTCTGCCTTGACATTGAAAATCTGCATACCTTTTTGGTATCCGTATGGAATTTCCAACTGTCTATCTGAATCCTCTTTCTCTGTTTTAACACAATGACTGCGAAAAGCTTTTTCCACGTCTTTAAATCCCATCTGCACCGCTGTTTTTCCTCTGGCAGTAAACTCATTTTTCTGACAGTTCACAGTAACATCTGTCTGTTCATACAGATAATCTTCCCCGACTGCCTGAATCACTTGCTGTCCAATCAGTATCATCAGATTTTTTTTATCCACTGGCAAATCCACGATTCCTTTTTCCACAGCCTCTTTTGTCGGAAGAATAGCGTGATGGTCAGATACTTTTGCATTATTTACAACTCTTTTTATGTTATGTCCTAACTGCCCATATTCTACAAAAGGCAGCATCAACGGCATTTTACCTGCCAGTTCTTCTACTGTTCCAATCATATCTTCTGTAACAAAGCGGCTGTCTGTCCTCGGATACGTTACCAACTTTTCTTCATATAATTCCTGTAAAAGATCAAGCGTTTTCTTTGCCGTAAATCCAAAATACCGGTTCGCTTCCCTCTGCAGGCTTGTCAGATCATATAATTTAGGAGGGAATACTTTCTTCTGTTCTCTTTTTAACTCTGTAATAATTGCTTCAGAACCGTCACATAATGCTGCCAGAAGTTCTGCGTCTGCTTTATTGGTAATGTTCTCTGATACGGCAACGAGCTTTCCATCTGTCAGTTCCACTCTGTAAAAGGTTTCTTTCTGAAAATGCTCAATCCTGTCCTGCCGTTCCGTCAGCATGGCAAGAGTTGGTGTCTGTACTCTTCCAACTACCAGCTTTTTATAATACTTTGTCGTATAAGCTCTGGTAGCGTTCATTCCAATCAGCCAGTCTGCCTGTGCCCTGCATACCGCCGCCATGCAAAGGTTACTGTAAAAGCCGGCATCTTTCATCTCATGGAAACCATTTCTTATTGCTTCATCTTCCATAGAGCTGATCCATAATCGTCTGACTGGTTTTCTACATCCGGACAGATCATATACTCTCTGGAAAATCAATTCTCCTTCCCGTCCTGCATCACAGCCATTTACCAGATACTCTATATCTTCCCGGTTCATCAAATCCTTTAATACTGAAAACTGCTTCTTTTTATCTGCTGACACCTGTAATTTCCACGTTTCAGGAATGATCGGCAGGTCATCAAACTGCCATTTCGCATATCTTTCATCATATTCTTCCGGTCGTGCATATTCTGCCAGATGTCCAAGACACCAGCTCACAAGGCAGTTTTCTCCCTCCATATACCCGTCCTGTTTTTTATATGCAGACAAATTTTTCGCATAACTTTGTGCTACACTCGGTTTTTCTGCAATCACTAAAAATCTCGCCATTTTTCATCCTTTCTGAAAAGGACAGCCAGATTAGCTGTCCCTTTCCTGTATCTTATTTTTCTGTGCTAAACCTCAGAGAATCAAAATCTTAATCTTCCTGTCCATCTTCATTTTCCTGTTCTTCATTAATAAACGGTCCGTCTGTAAATTCAAGTTGTTCACTGACAAAACCATCTTCTTTTTTACGACCATATTTCAGATATACAACCACTGCACCAATACCAAGTCCCCCTGCTAATACAATGGTACAGAGTTTCCAGATGTCTGCACCGCCTGTATTTTTCTGCGTTGTTTCTTCTGTTTCTTTTTCCACAGCAGGTGTTGTTTCTGTGGTTGTTTCCGGAATCACTACCTTCTGTTCTTCCTCTGTCTTACTGTCTTCTGTTTCATCCAGGAATTCTGCAAGGTCATTTTCATCAACTAACGACATCATATAGACATTTTCTGATGTGCTGGAACGGTCAATTACCATATAAAAAGTATTTCCCTTTTTTGTCTGGATGGTAAGGAACTGCTTTGTATCATCATTTTCCTTATCATCGACCAGTTGTGCATTTCCCGGCGTAGAAAAGGCAGAGGAATCACTTTCTGCGATCACTCTGCCCGTATCCTCCGTATTTTCTTCTGTGGTTGTCTCCGATGATGTTTCTGCCACAACCTCGGTAGTTGTTTCTTCCGCAGACGGATCAGCATTTGCATATACAGTTGCAAACGAAAATCCCGAAAGCATTGTAACTGCCATTACAATCATCATCAGTTTTTTTACTACTTTATTTTTCATGTTCTAAACCCTCTCTTTCCGGTATCTGTACATCAGATCCTTTGTTATTTTCTTTGTTTCCGTCTTTCTTTTCTCCTGCATCTTCTATTGCAATACCACCTTCTTCATCCAGCCGAATCGTTGCCGTTCCTTTCTGAATCCCATCAAGCAGTACAAGAAGTTCCCTGCTGTCCAGCTTCAGTGAACGGAAAGATTTGATAATTTCTATGTCCTCCATCTGCTGTTTTAAATCATTCTGCTTTTTCAGATGCTTCTGCAGTTCTGCAATCTTTTCTTCTGTTTTCTGAATATCATCCAGAACTTTTTTTAACTTCATATTCATCTACCCTGTCACCTCCTAATGCAGACGACCAAATGCCATAAAATGTTCCTGCCAATAAGAACTTGCAATGCTTGTATACTGTACCGGCTTTCCGCAATGTATCATCATATTGTTGCCAACATAAATTCCTACATGACTCGCTCCGCTTGTGTTATAAGTTCCCTGGAAGAAAATCAGATCTCCCGGTTTTGCTTCTGATGGGGATACCTGTGAACAATGAGAACGAAGTTCATCGGCAGTACACCTCCCTATATTCCATCCATTTCCACAATTATTGATTACCCAGCTTACAAATCCAGAACAGTCAAAACCGCTTGGAGAATAACCACCCCATACATAAGGCACTCCCAGATATTTCTCTGCTTCCCGTATCATTTTTGCGAATTGCGGGTCAGATAACGCTTCACCAGGAATCGTATAGCCAAAACCACTACTTCCTGTCGGAATGGAATTCAGGTCAAACAGGTAATCTCTGTTTCCATAATATCGGTTATACGCATCGTATCTTTCCTGTTCCTCTTCTGTCATACGGCTTCTTAACACCGTATCCAGATTATGATTGGTCATAGTAACATCCAGACGGTTCACTTCTTTTGTTGTTGTCACTTCTACTTCCTGACTTCCGTTGCTGTCAGCTATGTAAGCCTCCCATGTCTGATGTCCATGGGCAGATGCCGCCGCATGATTATCATAATAAACATCAAACTGCACACCATATCTTGCGAAAGCTCCGGTATCTTCTACCACATATTCCACGCCATTCATCACTACATGAGTGCCGATCGGAACAAAAGGATTTGTCGCATCTACGGCAATCGTGTGGTTTGCGGTAGGCATTGCTCCACTTGCGGTCGGTCCGCCACTCCACTGACCACAGCAGATGGAACAGTTGCAATATCCACTGGTAACAACCTGTCCCAATGATTCTCCAACCCGGACAGTTTTTGTTTCTGTTACAGTTTCTCTGGTAGACTGTGTATTGATTCCATATTGCTGCTGAAAGATCTCTTTTATCTCGTCTGCGACTTCGGCATAAGTAAAACCGCCATATTTCACTGTCAGATAAGAAATAAGCTGATATGGATTGTGTCCGATCTCATCAATCTGATAACGGTATTCATCATAATCCGGATGCCTGGATTCTATTTGATTGATCTGTGTGTTCAATGCTTCCTCCAGAGCTTTATACGCATTTTCTGCAGCATAAATATCTTCATCCGTACTGGAATAACTGGTTGAAATGATTGCTGAAGAACCACCCTGCAAAACTGCACTGCAACTGGAAAAACTGGCTGCTATCAGAACAAAAATCAGTCCAAAAAGAGCTACTGTAGCAAAGATTCCTTTGTTTTGTGCCGCCACCATTTTGACTGCATCTTTTGTTTTTTCTGTAAATCTTTGTGCCGATGTGATTGCCGCATCTTTGGCTTTTTTACTTTCTTTTGCCGCCCGGTACTGCTTTTGGTATCGTTTTTTCTGTAGTAATTTTTGAAATGCTGATTTTTTCTTCTGGTCAGCTTCTCTCTTCACTGCATTTTTTGCCTGATTTCCGTAAGCAGCATCAAACATCAGCCTGCTATTTTCTGCTTCATCCAGCATATTTTCTGTCAAACGGGCAGACTGTTTTCTGCTTTCCCTCAGTCGCTGCCGGACATAAATAGACTTTCTTGCAAGACTTTCCCCTGCAAGTTCCATCCTGTGTGCCCCTTCCACAGCAACGTTATCATCTTCTGCTTCATGGGCTTTCCAGTGTCCCACAGTAAGAGCAGCATTTTTCACTGCCGAAGCTGATTTGTGGATTCCGGTTCCTGCCCCATGTACCATGCCATCCCCTTCATCTCCAAAAGAAAGCCGGGACTGTTTTTTCTGTTCTTTCAGTATCCGCTCCCGCTTTACCTTACCTTTGATCTCATCCTGAAATCCTTCCAGTGATTCTTCTGTAACCTGAGATGTTTCACGATAACGGATATTTTCTTTTTCCGCAGTTTTTTGTTGTCTGGAAGCCTCCTTTTCCTTCCGTTTTTCTCTTTCTGCGTAATCTCTGACCATTTTTCTCTGTCTAAGTTTTCTGCTGTCCACTGCGGTTTCCAGAGCAGCACGTTCACTTCTTGGCTGTCCCCGGATACTTTCTGTACGAAATACGGCATGTTTATCTGGCCCGGAATCTTCCGTTAAAGACATATCTTCCTTCGCATCCTCATTCCCCAGATCTTGCTCCATTTTCACTTTTTGTTCTTCATCTATACTGTATCTGGTTATATCAAAGGGTTTCTTTCTGGTCGGTATATCTTTACTTTCCGTTATTCGCTCCCGTCGATTTTTTCCGAAATCTTCTTCTTTTTTCGGATTTCTGGAAACTTCTATATCCTCATCACGACTGGTGATCCGTTTTTCTTCCTTGTTATGCAGGTTTTCTTCCCTAAGACCATCCCTGCTCATCTTATGGACGGTTTTATCTCTAGCTTTATATTCATGTTCCTGCAATTTCACCATCCCCTTTGCTGCGGTTTCCCTTTAATTCGCTTTATCCTTGTATACTTCCCATTTATGTGAGATTTCGTCTACATTAGAAAGAATCGAAGTCAAAAGCATATCCAGCATCCTTTCACTCAGCCCTTCCTTTTCTCTCAGATAAAAAAGCACCTGCTGTAAGTCAATCATTTCTGACAGGAAAAGCATATCATCCAACATTTCACCAAATACTTCTTCACCGTTGCTGTCCTTTCCTGCCTCTAAAAGCTGCCCGACTTTTTCATCGGCCTGCAGTTTTTTCATCATTTCTACACAAGCCTCTTCTGTGCATCCTTCACATGGATTTGCCATACAATTATTTTCCATTCTGTAATCCTCCGTTTTCTCTGTTTTGTTCTATCTTTTTTACAACTACTCTAACCATCGTCCATTGCTGTGAGCCACCCGAAGAAATCCAGGTTTTCCTCATGCAGCTTCAAAATTCCTTCATCTGCTATCCTCCTACTCTTCATCCCTTTCCCCGATTCCAAGACGCTTCCGCTTTTCTACTTCATCTGGTTTGGAAGTCATGAGTGCATACAGCATCAGTGAATTATCGAATTTATCCTTGAATGGAATAATCGTACTTCCATAAAAAACAAGTCCCTCACCTTCTCCACTGTTGGTAACATAGGAAAGCTGATGTGGAGAAATATTCAACTGTTTCGCAAGAATCTGTCTGTCCCCGGAAGCCTGATTCAGCATCAGGATAAAATCAGAGTTTTCAAAGATATTTTCAATTTCCCTTGATGCAAGCAAATCCTTGACATTCTGTGTAATACCTGTCGGGATACCACCCCACTTACGGAATCGCTTCCAAATTTCCACACTGTATGCTGCTGTCTGTTCTTCTTTCAGCAGCAAATGAAACTCATCAATATAATATCGGGTACTCTTATTTGCAGAACGATTGATTGTTACTCTATTCCAGACCTGATCCTGTACAATGAGCATCCCCAGTTTTTTTAACTGTTTTCCAAGGTCTTTAATGTCAAAGCAGACCATACGGTTATTCAGTTCCACGTTTGTTCTGTGATTAAATACTTTCAGAGAACCATTAACATAAATTTCAAGGGAAGTAGCAAGCCGCTGTGCTTCCTGCTCTTTCTGCTCCCGGAGAAGATTATATAAATCTTCCAGTATTGGCATATTCTCTGGCACTGGGTCAGAAAGATAATCCTGATAGACCAGCCGTACACATCGGTCAATGATAGTCATTTCCACTGGTTCCAGACCATTTTTACCTCCCACGATCAACTCGCATAAAGACAGGATAAAATCTGACTTTAGAGATAACGGGTCATCATCATCTGCATAATCAAGGTTAATATCCATCGGATTAATATAATCATGGCTGGTTGGCGAAATCCTGATAACTTGTCCATGAAATGCCCTGACAAGTGGGTAATATTCCCCTTCTGGATCGCAGACGATAATATCATCCCTTGTTACAATAAAAGCATTGGCAATTTCACGCTTTGCAGCAAAGGATTTACCAGAACCCGGCGTACCAAGTATCAGACCGTTCGGATTCTTTAACTTCTTTCTGTCTGCCATGATCAGATTATTGGAAAGGGCATTTAATCCATAATAAATAGATTCCCCACCCATAAATAATTCCTGTGTGGTAAACGGAACAAAAATTGCTGTGGATGTTGTAGTCAGTGCCCTTTTAATCGGAACCAGATTCATCCCAAGAGGCAGACAGCTCATCAGTCCCGGCTCCTGCTGATAGTCCAGACGTTTCAACGCACAATTATATTTCTGTGCAATTCCCGCAGTCTGAAATACCACATTTTCAAGTTCCTGTTTCGTCTGTGCAGTATTTAAAAACAATACCGTCACAAGGAACATTCTCTCATTTCTGGACTGTAAATCTTCCAGAAGCCTTTTTGCTTCCCCACCGTATGTATTTAAGTCAGATGGGATAATGTCCATGTCATATCCGGAACGTACCGCTTTTTTCTGCTCCTCAATTTTCATCCTGTTAATATCTGTTACCTTACTCTTTACCAGTTTAATCGCCTTCATCTGGTCGATAGATTGGATATGGAGATTAACCATCAGGTTACAGTCCATTTCCAGAAATTCCGCAAGCATCTTGTCAGTAAGTTCCGGTGCAAGAATCTGCAAATAAGAGACAGCACCTATCGTACCGCCCATCTGAAAATCCCTGCCATTTTTAAACACAAAACTGGTCGGAGCAACATAATCTTTGGTACTCAGTCCTGTCCGAAGCACATCATCATAAGAAAAATGGAACGGAACCTTACTGTCCTGATTAAAGGTTTCATACATGATCTGAAGTCTTTCTTCTCCATTCAGTGGATAAGCCGAAACTCCAAGAATCTTAAAGTTATTGAGAATATCCGATTCAATCCTCTCCAGCTTCGGTTTTGCTTCCCGGATGCTGTCCGCTTCAATGCCAAATGTAATATATTTGGTACGGAGCAATCCGTTATTTCCTTTGGAAAGCTGATTCTTTAACATCTGTGCAAATTCCATACGCAACTCATCAAAGTCATCATCCTGTGGCTTGATAAGGATAACTTTTTCAAATTCCGCCATGTTACTGTGCTGATTGATAAAAGACAACTGAAAATGAATAGTGCTGTCAAAGTAATTTAAAAAATCACACCAGTTTTCAAAGATTGCGTTCTTATCCTCATTCTGTGCCAACTGATAGTTGATGTCATAAAACCGGATCGTTTTTGAATAAAACTTATCCTGCACCCGGCAGATCCCATCCTTTGCCATCTCATGATATGGAATAGACTGCTGTGCTGAAATCTGTTTTTCCTTTGCTGTATCTGCTTTCACTGCTGTCTTATTTGTCCCTGTCTTTACAGGTTTCCTGTTTCCTGCCACTTTTTGCCCGGATGTGGAAGCCGGTTTACTTTTTCTCTTTTTTGCGTCTTTTTTTGCCTGACGCATGGCTTCTTTTTCTGCTTTTTCAGCAAGTTTTGCTTCTCTTTTTTCACTTTTCTTATCTGCCCTTTCCCGCTCTTTACGCAGCTTTGCTTCATATTTCTGTGCCTGTTTTAATGCTTTCTTTTCCCTTCTGGTTATCTTCCTTTTAGGTCTGCGTACACCTCTTTGTCTTTCCAGTGCTTCATAACCTGTTACCATCGGTTCTTTGCGTAACTTTCCGCTTACTGGATTTTCTCCATCTGGCAGTGGTTCTGAAACTTCCTGCCCATCTTCCTTATCCAGCCAGTAATCATCCGGATATAAGCTGTCCTCCAACTGTTCTGGCAACGCTTTCTTATTTTTTCTTTTTAACACGTTCCCTGCCTCCTTTCTTTCTGACTATCCTCTGTTTTTTCTCATACATATTTTCCACCTGATACTTCCTTACAGATGGCCGGATAAACCGGACCACAATTATATTCTTCAGAACTTTTTCTAACGGAAGCCCATCCTTCTCATACATGGCAAATACAAATGCCGGAAGCATCAGAAGACACATTCCGGTTGCAGCATTACTGGAACCGATCACTCCTCTGGTTAAAAAATAAAACGGTACCCCCACTGCTGCTGCAAGTCCAAAACAGATAAGCTGTCTTTTGGTAAGATTTAAAATAATCTTGTTTTTTACTTTGGTCAGATCTTTTGGTACAGATACAAAAGCCATCATTTTCCCCCTTCCTGCTAATGGGCATTAAACACACTTTTTGCAAAATTACCTGTTTTCATCAGACTGAAACACAGAATCACTGTATATGCCATCACACCAAACAATGCGGAATGTACGTTATCTGACATCTGGATATTTGCCACAAGGACTGCATAGATTCCCACACAAACCATCATGAAAAATCCCTGAAATGCCAGTGCAAATAGTCCCCGCAGATAGTTGTTTCCAATCTGTCCCCATTCCCTGTTTGACATCGTTGCAAATGGTATTGCACCGACCGAGGAATACAGATAAATCTCAATCATTCGTCCATACAAAATAACTGTGATCAATACAGATATAATCTTCATACACAGGCTTACCAGCATCGTTTCCAGTGCCAGTATGACAAGTTCACCGATTTCCATAGATTCCATAGCTGTTTCCATCGTACTGATCATCGTATCTATATTGATCGCTGTATCAGAACTGATGACCCCTGCCGCCCGGCTTACCACCGTCTGTCCGACATCAAATACCGCCATAGTAATTGTGAACGTGTGGCTGACAATCCAGACTGCCACCCACATCTTGAAAAAATATTTAAAGAACATCCATGTGTCCAAATCATGCATGTTATTTTTTTCTGTCAGCATGGAAATCAATTCATAACAAAGTACAAAAGTGATAATCATACCGGCAATCGGAACAATTACCGAATCGGAAAGATTCTGTATCATGCTGAAAATGTTTCCATTCCAGCCCTGTGGTGTCTGCCCAACCTGAGCAGCAATCTCACCTGTCTTTTCATTGACATCGGTATACATTGTTGTCAGGTTGGAACTTACCATGCCTGTCAGAAGATCCCTCATCCATGTTTCAATCGCCTCAAATATACGATCCATGAGTTATCTCCTCTCTTTTTGCACTTAACCGAACAATCCGGATAACAGCGGTACCAACTGTGTTCCAATCAGTGCTACACCACCACCAGCCATAAGCTGTTTGATTCCCTGTGACTTAGCCCCAGGATTGTCGTTGCCGTATCCTTCCAGAAGATTAATAACTCCCCATACTGCAAGACCTGCTCCGATTGCTACTACAAGTGTCTGTAAAATATTGATTGCTGAATTAAAAAACGACATATGTTTTATCTCCTCTCAAGTTTTTTGCTTATAAATTCCTGCTGTATTCTGACCGGCTCTGCCCTGATGGGCGGTCGTTCATGCCTGTGCATCCTCTCACCTCCCAAAAGGGCAAAGAAAAAGAGCTATGTAGTTGGATTTTCTACATGCTCCGCTTCCTTGTTTTCATTATTTTCCTGTTCCATAAGACTGTCCCCTGAGAACACATACAGGTCAAATTCTTCTGACCTTGTAAGTTTTACTTCCATTCTGTGCCTCATGTACGCTTCCACATCAAATTCATTGCGTTTATCGTAATCAGACAGTTCCTTATAGCGTTTATGTTTTGTAATATCATACTTGTCACTGAAAAACGGACGGACACCTCTTAGCTGGAGGATGCACTTATTTCCATCCATCACCGCAAGTTCATCCCTGCTCATCAGTTCTTTTCCGGTTTTCTGATAGTTCATCCCGTAAGAACGGCTCTGCCCTCTCGTATCCGAAGTATTATATAAATCAATGGTTTCTTTACCAAGTGTTTCTGAAATTTCTTTTAAAGTGGAACTTTCTTTTCCTCCAAGGAACAGCATTGTATCACAATTCCCTAAAATGGTTTCTGCAGCATCTTTATAAATGGTCTTTAACTGTGACTGCGACTGGAGTATAATAGAAGCAGATATTTCTCTGCTTCGTATGGTTGCGATCAGCTTGTCGAACTTCGGAATTTGTCCGATATTTGCGAACTCGTCACAGAGGATTCTTACATGATACGGCAGTCTGCCATGGTGTACATCATCTGCCCTGTCGCATAATAAATTGAATAACTGACTGTACATCATTGCTACCACAAAGTTAAAGGTATCATCTGTATCCGAGATAATAACAAACAATGCAGACCTCTGATCTCCCATCATATCCAGTTCCATTTCATCGTAACTCATAATTTCACGAAGTTCCACAATATCAAACGGAGCAAGTCTGGCACCACAACTGATCAAAATAGATTTTGCTGTTTTGCCTGCGGCTAATTTATATTTTTTATACTGACGTACTGCAAAGTGTTCCGGCTCTGTTTTTTCTAGTTCCTCAAACAGCATATCCACTGCATTTTTAAAGGTTTCGTCATCTTCCCTTGTTTCACTGGCATTGATAAATTCAAGCAGTGTCGCAAAGTTCTGTTCTTCCTCTGGTGCTTCATACCAGATATAACCAATCAAAGCACAGTATAAAAGGCGTTCCGCTTTACTCCAGAAATCTTCACTGGACTTCTCGCCTTCCCCTTTTGTATTTACCATAATCGTATTCACCAATTTTAAAATATCCTTTTCTGACCGGATGTAATGGAAAGGATTGTAGTGCATACTCTTTGAAAAGTTGATGGTATTCAGCACTTTTATCTTATATCCATTCCTTACTAACATCATGCCACACTCAATAATAATCGTTCCCTTGGGATCGGTCACGACATAACTGATGTATTTTCCCATCTGCATCAGATTCGGCTTTACATAGAATCTCGTCTTACCGGAACCGGAGCCACCGATTACAATCACGTTCTTGTTCCTTGCAAATTTCGGCAGCT
>ERZ1034723.339-NODE-339-length-26443-cov-37.408557_pt1 | contig 26443 bp, 40 predicted proteins | sample MGYA00520637_ERZ1034723 | MGnify/ENA primary metagenome ERZ1034723 (study PRJEB33766, sample SAMN09781719) | gut metagenome | biome: gut microbiome | host: Homo sapiens | place: Madagascar | study: EMG produced TPA metagenomics assembly of the PRJNA485056 data... | reverse complement strand
CTCTTATCCTCCTATTTTATGCATTAAAAAAGCACCCTGCTACTGCGGAGTGCTTATTTTTTAATTTTGTCCGTTTTTGATTCTACATCTAATGATTGTTTTTTCATATATTCTTCATATGCTTTCTTTACATCATCAGGTGCATCATCCCGAATTCCATTAATATAACCGGCGTTGTTGTATTTAACCCAATCATCCCAAATTTGCTTTTCTCTCATGGCGTTACCCCCTTGTATTTATTTAAAGTTTCAATTGTTAATCTCTTTATTTCTTTTGATAATTCTTGTGCGTTTTCTCCATTAGCATATATATCTGCAAAGGCTTCTGCCATTGTTTCACTGGCGTTATCTGCTGCATATCGTGATATATTGCTAATTAACTCTGCATTCTTCTTACCTTTTCCATATGGTGTTTTTTTGATATTTTTACATGCTTCTGAAACTATGGATTTTGCTTCAGTACATTTGTTCCATGCTATTGTTCTCTCAAAAGGATATGTATATGCACTATTCGCATCTATCATAAGCTGTTCAACAGCATGTGCACATTCATGATAGGCAATAGAATCAAGAGATGCATTTCTAACCCACCAGTCGCCTTCATATTGTTTACACAGTTTTTCAACAGTTCCTTGGCTTGTATAATATTGTGGATTGAAATTTATTTCTTTTCCCGTGCAACTCATGACGCCGCCTTTATCAGCCTTTATTACTGTTATATTATTAGCCAATTCAGGGAATTCTCTAAATGCGGATTCAGCACCGCTTAATGTATTCTTTACATCTTCAAAATTAAGTTTCTTAATAGAATTGTCTATATTAATATTATATTCCTTTTGGAAATAATTTTCCAGTTCGTTATAATCAGAAATATTCCCAAAATTACTAGATACACTTTGTTGATTTTGTACAATGGCAGAAGCCTGCAAGTATTTTCCCTTGAAGTCCTCAAAATTCTCTGTCTTGTCAAGTCCGTAATATTCAGCACGTTCTTTAATGGCGGCAAGTTCGGATTCGTCTAGTTCCCACCTTGCCCTCTGAAGGATTGTACAGCGACAGTTGCAGTCCTCGGCAGGATTGCCGAACATCCCTGGTGCATCCACCTTCATTCCGTCAACTTCAAATTGTTCATCAAGTTCACGAATTTGTCCGTCAAGCTGTCGGTGTGTAGTTCTTGTCCTGCCATCCAAGGTTGAATCCCACTGTTTCACGACATCTGCGCCTTTTTTCTTAGCTTCACTCATGGCATCCATCTTTGCGGATGTCTGAACCCTGTGTCCTTCCGTCCTTGCAATCCTAGTTGCATTATTGATTGCAGTTCCAAAAGGTGTGTTTTTCATATTTCTTTCAGCCAAGGTCCTTCCAATCTCATTCCATGATGAACCATTAGCAATTCCCCTTGATACCTGTGCCCTGACTGCTGTTTTCAGCTTCTTTACATCTTCACCAAGGCTATCATATAAGGTCTTGGATAGCTTGGAATCAATCTGAATGGCTTTTGCAACCTGATTCTGATTGATTGGCACAACAAGCGGTATTCCCTGCCCGGCTAAATCGTACATACTGCCAACATATCCAGTTGTGTAACACTTATTCAGGTATTCTGATACTGTTGCAAATTCATTGGAATGAAGCTGTGAAAGAACCCCTTCAAGCTGTCCTTTGATTGCCTGCTGATACTGTTTCTGATAAACAATGCTTTGCAGGTTCTCCATATCGGTTCGCATTGAAAGTTCCCTGATTTTCTGTTCACAGTCCTTGACAGCTTGTGTATATACCTGTTCAAGTTCCTTGATGGTTTTTTTCTCATTATTCAGTTCTGATTGCAGTACTTCCTTCTGTCTGCTGTTCATCTGCTTCAACCTCATTCAATGCTGCCTGCGCATTGTTCAAATCATCATCTTCCATTGGAAGCCTTTTTTTAATTTCTTCATAGTCAACATCCAATTCATCACATATCAACTGCATCAGAGTCTCATTGTCAAGCTGTGTTGCAAGGTTCAGAAGTGTAGTAATGGCTGTCTGCTGCCGCTGTGCTTCCGTCAATTCAATCTGTGCATTTTCCTGCGCGTTTGACACAACGTTCCTCTCAAACTTGAAGTAAACATCCTTCTGCTGATAATCAGTGCCATTCATTTCATTGATTTCAGCAAGCACAACCTTCAATAGCTTTCTCATAAGCTGTTTCAAGCGAATTTCAAGCTTATTGCACCGCATGTCAAGAAGGGCATATGCTGATTTTATAGCAATGTTTGTTGTTGCAGATGTGTCCTTCAGACTTGAAAGATTAAGGCCTCCGCCGAATCTATAAATATTTTTTTCGTCAAGCTCAAGTTTCAACTGCCGTGCTTGATATGGAATGTCAACTGTCTTGTACTCAACATCACCATTTTCATCAACACCAATATGCTTCTTTGTCCTGATATTCTGAATAAGCTCATCCAAGCTATCCCCGGCAAAGTTATGCACTACAACAAGATATTCTGATGCATCTTGAAGATTATTGGATAATCCACAGGCCATAAGATCATAATCATCAATCAGATCTTTAATAGGTTTCAAGCTACTGACCTGCTTCCTGTTATTGTCCAAACGAAAAAAAGGGATAAAGCCATACTGTTCGTAGTAGATTGCTTCATCCATTTTTTTCTTGTATATCGTATGCGGCCTCGGATTAATAGGCTGTGAATTATCAAGAATCAGTTTTCCAGCTTCTTCCTGTACATAAAACCATGTCCGCTGTGCATCCCACACCTGGATTTTTTTGATTATCTTTCTGCCCTTCTCTATCCTATCAGTATAGTGATATATGACATATTCTGTCTTATCGTCCGCATCTTTAGCTCTAACCTCTACAACTCCAAGACTATCAGCACACTCAAATGTCGTCTTTCCTTCTGCATTCTTGTAGGCATACATGTATTCGAACCCTTTTGCGAAGCATCCGGTTATTGTATCGTATAATTCTGCAGTGAAATCCTCGTTTTCGTTAAAATAAGCATCAAGCTCATTCTGTAGTTTAGGGACATCCGATTTCACAAATCCGTCCTTTCCGGATAGCATGTACTGAACCGCCTGATCTGTCAATTCTGTGAAAAACGGATGTGGTATTCTAATATTGCTTCTTGTTTTATCCTCGACCAACTCACCATCTGCATTATAGTAATACAATTTATACCTTCTGATGTCGTGATCGCCTTCATAGTACCGCTGACCAACAGCGGCCAGTCTCTTCTTCTCGGATGTTTCATCATCCTGTATGAACTGTAATATTTCACTTTCTTTTAACATTTATTTGTTACCTCCAAAAAAATTGGATTAGAATATAATAGGTCAATGCCTTTATTTATCGTATTTAAACAATCCACTTGTTTCCTATGATGTACTTTTCAAGTGCATATCTCATAGCATCCATCAAGTGGTTGAAATCATCGATCGGAACATTCAACTTTGTGCCAAATTTATCTACATCCCAAGTATAATTGCTGATTTCTGTCAGAAAGTTCACACATCTTGGATGTATGATAATCTCAAGGTCCTGAATCCACTGAATACCATTCTTGATGCTATCCTTGCCCTTTTGGGCAGGTTTGACATGCAATGACAAGCTTTTTAATTCATCAATCGATTTTGGTTCAGCGGAATCCGCTGTAATTCTTTCTTTGCCATATCCCATAGATTTGATATTGTCTGCAATCTTCTTGTTTGATAGCCCTTTTTCGTACATTTCATCAAACACAAATAACTGTTTGTGTTCTATGTCTAATACCCCACAAAAGAGGGCCGAAGGGTCATTTGTGTAACCAAAGTCGAGGCCGAACACTGATACCGCTTTTGGATGCTGTGCAAGGAAAATATCTGACTTAACGTCAAAGGTTTCTTCTTTCCATTTCTCATACACAACGCCGTCAACAATACCCCAACCGCCAAGGCCTGCAACAGCATATCTACGAGGGTTGTTCTTTTTCATTGTCTCAAAGACTTTTATATCCGCTGCGTCAAGCCATTCGTTGCATTGGTAATTAGTTGTTATTGCCAAAATGTCCGGGTCGGGCGGTGCGTCAAAGAACCTCTTCTTAAGCCAATGATGCTCATTCCACGGATTGAATGTAAGTGTTATCTGTTTAAACAAGCTTTCTGGCACTTCACCTCGTATGGATTCATCAAGCACATTGAAATCATCTTCTTTCATGACCTCATACGCTTCTTCAATCCACATCCAGCAAAGGCAACCAACGTCAACTGTTATTGACGTAACCTTTAATGGGTCATCCAGCCCTCGGAAATATATCTTTTGCCCAGTTGGAATATATGTTGCTTCAAGCGGAGACAGCGTGAAGTCCCATAATTTTTCCACTTTCAACCGTTTCACAGCCCATTTCAACTCTGTATAACAAGAATTTTTAAGGGTTCTCGCTGTTTTACGAATGACAAGCAAATTAGCATCCTTGTACTTCATCAGGTTGTATATGTACCATAGCGCCGTTGTTTTTGATTTCTTTGACGCACGGCTTCCCTTTACAACCCTATACCTTCCCTTGAAATGCCAAAATTTCTTATAGCCTTTGCCGACTATTTCAGGCAGTTTTATCAATTCTTTCTTAATCACTTACCATTCACCAACCATTCAAGCCCTTGGCAATGCCTGTGTTGGCATCTGTGTGTATCAACAAGCCCCTGTGTCAGATAGGCACCATGTATCTTACAATAAGCAGCCGGATAATATGACATATTGCCATCATATAATTCAACCAGCTTCTTTTGCTTTGGCGGCTGGTTCTTTCTCCGTTCTCTTCGCCTTTTCTGTTGGGCTTTGATGTTTCCATGACCTTTTCTATTCTTCAAGATCATCTTCCCCTGCAAATACAGGAATAATGGCTTCAACTTCAACTTTGTCTTTGAATAAGCCCTGCATCTTGCCAAGTGTATTAATTGCACTGATTACATCCTTAATTGCAGGTGTTTTGTCAATCGACCTTGCTTCAGAACACCCCTCACCGGTGCCTTCTGTCACAATTACTTCTTCTGTCGCTTTCTGCCGGATAATCTTTGTCAGTGCTTCTTGCATTTCCTGAATATCTGCTATTGAGTTATTTTTGACTTCTTCCGCCAGCTCTGCCAACCTTGCTTTTACCTTATCATTCTTTAGTAGTCTACAGGCATTGACATCCGTTGTACTGTCCTTTTTATGTGAATATCCTGCGTTGATGTATGCCTGCCTTGCGTTCCCACACTTAGCATACTCAAGGCAGAATTTTTCCTGCTTTGGTGTAAGCATACAATCACCACCTTTTCACAAAAAAGCCTGTCAGTAATGAGGAGTGGCATTCTGACAGGCAAAGCAAAAAGGAACCGCAAATGGCACAGTTCCTTTTTATGAATCATATTTAATTTTGACACTATCATAATATCACACCTCAATGTGCTATTGTGTGCTAAGATTTATTTTTTCAAATTCTTTCAATGCTTCGCCGTGCATATGGCGGATTCGGTCATATGAGTATTGCATTTCTTTGGCAATTACACCCAAATTAATGGATTCGACATATCTCTTATACAAAAGCTTGATGAAATCAGGATTGTTGATATTATGTATTTCTCCAGTGATCTTATCTTTTGTCTGCTGAAGTAGCAGTATATCTTCATTGATCTCCTGCTCAAGTGCTATGTATCGAATTACCGGATTCTCGATCTGCCCGCCAAGATTGGATGTCTGTACCCGCTCTTTAGAATAATCGAATCCTCCGGAAGTCAACGCAAGTTCTCTGTACTCTTTTGCCCGCTGCCGTTTCTGCTCAATCTTCGTCTGAAGCGTTTCGACTTGAAGTAAATATTCTTTTGCTTTCATTGTTCTCACCCACTTTCAATGCTTGATGCACAATACAGTCCTACTCCTTATTTACCAGAACTGCCTTCTTGCCCTGATTGAAGCCCTCGCTTCTTGCTTTCTCAACTCGATCTTCAGCATAATGAACCAGTTGCTCGTCTGTCATTTTTCGCATTTTGACAGCCTTATCATGTATTTTGTTTTTGTCCTCCGTCCTACAGCAACTTCTCGTCTTTCCCATGTTTATTTCTCCTCTTCTTTGATGTTCTCCAGCATGGATATAGCTTTTCTCATTGCAATATGCAATTTTGTTATGTCATACTGACTTTCATTGTATGTTTCATAGTCTCTTGGGAAATATACATAATCCTGTGGAAGCCAGCCTCTTTTTATGTGTTCCAATGTTTCCACAACATCATCTTTGCTCATATCGTCAAGAGCTTCTATATCTTCCTTGTCGTACTCTGTAATTGTATATGTCTTAGACATCTTCTATCTCCTGTATTTTATCAATTAAGTTTCTCGCATTGTTCAAATTCGATAACCCATACCCACGGATTAGCATCCCAGCCGTAGCGGTCAAGGTCGGATTTTTTGATAGTACTGTTCCAGAGATTTTCCCATTCTTTTAATGCAATCTCCATATCTCCACAATGGACGGCTAAGGAAGAAAGTCCCTCATTGCGAATACTATCAGCAGTAATATCCTGCAACCGCTCCACCCGTACATTCGTAACCTTAAGCCAGATGCGTGCGGCTTCTTTCGGCATGTGGATGGATGGGCGCCATTTTATCCCTATTTCTTTTCCACCCCGGTAAAACTTCTCCGTATCGGAGTAATTTGCACGGTATATATACCGTTCTAATCCTTTATGCCATGTTTCCCGGACATATAGGATATCATCTGTGTGATATGGTGGATTCCACCTTCTTTTTAGTTCTTCATCTGTGATATCCTCTGAAAGTTTGTATTCATATCCCCAGCTTTCATATGCTGTTTTACTTGGATATCCCCAGCTACCACAATCACCTCCTGCGAATGTATAGCACAGTCTGCCTTGCGGCTGTGGTTTTACAAGCCGTCTGGTACAACTCTTTCTACCATCCAGAATTGCCCGAACCATCTCGGTATTGAATAAAATCGGTTTAATTGACATCTATACACGCCTCCCATCTATGGTTTCCATCCGTCTTATTAATTCGATAAAATGTGTCAATAGTATCAAAAGTTGCATTTCTGGCATCTTCAAAACCTTTTACATATGCTTTCATTTCTGCAAGATTCATTGGTTCATCCGGCTGTATTGTCATTCCATCAAAGTCATTAAAAATTGCGTCTTTTTCTTCTTTTGTCACTCTACACCACCTGCCTTTACTATCTTGATTGCGTCCGCAAGTTCAACAATTTCTCAATGTCTGCTACATCAATCAGTCTTCCCATTGTTCGCTCTCCCATTCCATTTTTCTATACTTTCTCCTTTGCTACAGTCTGTAGCCGCTCCGTTTTCCAATTCTTTCGCGAATGTTATTCCTGCACCACATTTATCACAGCAAAACATATAAAAATCATCTTCATACAGCTTTATTTTCCCACCACAGAACGGACACGGCTTTAATTCTACATTCATTCTTCATCACTCCAATCTATTAAGGATCGTCATTCTGACGTCTTAAAAGCTCTTTTTCAACTTCATCCATGTCATATTCTCTCTGGTGGAAATTATTAAACTTGTTTCTACCAGTATGTTTCTGTTGTTTCTGCTTTTTGCAGTCCTCTGCACACCATTTCGCAACAGTTTCCATGTTGTTCGTTCCCTTGTACAGCTTAGCACGTTCGATTCGTTCATCAACGAATTCTTTCCCATACTGTTTTATGAGAGATTTATAAGTGACTGAAGAAGGTGTTGTGGTGGGTGCCGGTTGCGCAGGCTCGCTCTCTACTACACTACACTCTTCTAATCTAATCTCTTCTAATCTAATCTCTGCGTCATTTTGGTAGCACTTGCTGTCATTTGGTTGACAATTTGTCGGCAAAGTTCCAATGTCCTTTAAATTCAAAGTGTACGCTTTATTTTCTTTAACATTCAACAGGCTTCTTTCTTCTGTATATTGGGTAGGTTTTAACCTGCTTGGTTGAATAGTGTTATGCATCTTCCAATGCTTGATAACAATTATTCCGGACTCAAAACGTATGATGAAGTCCTTGGCAATTAACAGCTTCATGTCATCATCAGATGCCATGATTGACCGCTGAACGCTCTTAGCATTGTTCAAGAATCCTTCGTCATCAGCATTCATTACCAAATGGAAATATAAGGCCTGTGCAGACAGCGGCATTTCCTTGAATGGATCGCTGTCAACAATCTTCATTGTGAACATTCTTTTTTCCGCCATACTCGTTGTTCTTCCTTTCCTCGTATTTTACGCATGGTGCGGGTGTCGGTTTTCCTGAGCACATCAGAAAATGTATGCAGGAAATACATTCACGGTCTTTCATACTATCCATCATCCCTTCATCACATCTGCAAGCAGTTTTTCATACAAACCTTTGTATACATCCCTTTCAGTCTGCGCCTTGATAAGCGCTTCCGGATCACACTCAAACGGAAGCGGCATGATATCAGGTTCAGGAATCGGATGCCATTCTTCCTGCGGTTCAACGACTTCTGCCGGCTGTGACATTTCCAGTCCCAATAATTCCGCAACTGCATCCATGATAGTCTCAAATTCATCATCCGTCATTTTGCGAATGAAATTGGTAAAATTATCATTGAAAGCATACTGTATCCTTCGTGGATCCGTGTACCGGATGCCATGGCAATTAACACGGAGGCTGTAGTTGCCTTCAATGTCACTGACCTGAATTACCTGCGCAATGTCGTCATGTGCCGCAATCACAATCACATCCTTATATGAACCATTATTCTGCTGAATTTCCCAGATTTCGCCTTTTTCCATTGTCTTCACCTTTTTAACCTTTTCACTTTTTATGATATTTTTTATTGCTTCAAAGGCTGTCGGATTATAATATCCCGAACCATTCCTTAAAATTGTTGATTTCAAACGATATGCCCCCTTGCATAATCCCTATATGTTTCTTCCCTTACCTTTCGCATTGCTTCCACATCATCACATCCGGCCAATTCAGGATATGCCGCCTGAATCTTCTGTCTTGTCCGTCTGATAGTTTCCGGAGAAGGAAGCTCATACTCTTTCAGATGCAGGAAGAATGTTGGCACTGACATATTGTCTATATCAATACCATGTCTTTTCCCCACTGTTGAATATACTGCATATAACAAATAATTATCTGAATTTCTCGCCTTGGGGGATGTCTTTAAGATTTCTTTAACAAGGTCCTGTGTTGTTTGTAATTCACTCATTTTTCACACCTACTTTCTATATTTCTCTGATTCTGATGCCATACACATGTAACATCAATTTCCTTTTGATTATGTATTCCGTTGTTCTCATTCCCTTTGTATCTTCCACAATAGTTTCCTGCTTATCTCTGTCAAAATAGGTGAAATCAGCATAATATGCACATTCTTTTTCAATCAGTTTCCCTGGCTTTCTTCCACCTCGTTTTCCAATAATGTCGGGTTCTCTTTGCACAGGAATCAGGATATATTTCACTTGTCTTTGAAGATTGCTGATTGCTCCTGCTTTTTCAAGCAAAACCAATTCCTGATACCTTTCTGCTTCCCTTTTGGAATCAAAGACAATGCCGTCAATTTCAACTTTTTTGCTACCATACTTGCTGCCGCTGTATCTGTAAGCCATTTTTTTCTCCTTAATATCAGGCAGGAAGCAACCGCCCCCTGCCATAATTTTTTTTGGAAGTCATAACAATGTCTTATACTGTGATATATTAGATATTGTTGGTGTCCTGACTGCCCCAAGGTATCAACCTTATGCGATAATAGTTATGTAATCATATTCTGCAAGTTCAAATTCAAGATAAGCTTTAATATTTGCCATTGCTGCATTTTTCCATGCGCCACCATCTGCTTCAAAAATTGCACACGTAATGCCGTCATACTTATCCTGTTTCATTCTGAAGATGAAATCCGATTTCGGCTGTTCTACTTCAACAAATGTCCTGAATGGTCTTAATACCACAGGGTTTGGAACAATCGCATCCGACTTTGAAGCGATACCCGTCTTAACGGATGCCTTCTGCGTCACTCCATCATCACCATACTCTGCAACTGAACCGGCTTCGACCGTGCCCGCAAATTTCAACACAAGTTCCTTGTCGGTTTCGGGATCATCAAGAAACTTAGACTGCAGGCCGATAATAAACTTCTCTTTTTCCAAATACGTATCAAAGCTGAATGACGGAATCTGCGCCTGAACATCCATGATGCTTTCCCTTTCACGGTCAGCATCCAGTTCCGAATAGAATCTGACCAATTCCGGGCTTACAACCTGAACAATCATCCGGCCATGCATTGAGTCAATTCCTGACTTAATATAATCAACAAGGCTTGACAGTGTTGTGACCTTGATTGCCGTTGCATACGGTACATAGCTGATTCTTTTCAGCGGTTTGTCGGAATATGTTTCTCCGTCGTGTGTAATAATATGTGGCTCGTCCATTCCGACCACATATTCAAGTGCCTCCTTTAAACCTTCCATTTTTCAATACCTGTCCTTTCTTAGTTCGTTGCGGCTTTTCTAAAGTCAACAACTGCCTTGATTTCTCCTGTGGTTGTGTCAACTGTCCTGCCATCAATCACGGTTTCTGTCACCGACTCCGTCTGCAGATCATCAATTGATAACTGCCCTTTGATATGTTTGCCGTATTCCTCTGCATACATTTCACCTGTTTTCAGGTCTGTACCGATTGCAAAATTCGTTGTCATTGGTGACTGAGGTGCAAGTTTTTCTGCGACCTGAACGGCACATGTCACATTATCCCTGTTTTCGTTCTGTGCGAACTTCAACTTGATGTTGATTTCTCTGTTTACCTTGAAGGATGTGTTCGGATTCTGAAGGTTTTCAATAACCTTTTCAAATGATTTTGAAAACTGCTCCTGCAATGCACCCCCGACAAGGGTTTCCAGTTCCACTTTGTTCATGCTTCTGCTCCTTTATGATTATTTATTTCCAAACAGTGCAGCGGCGGCATCTTGCGGTGTTTCCGCTGTCGGCTGTGTTGGTTCTGGTTCTGTGGCTGTTTCTGCCTGCGGTTCTTCAGGCGTTTCCATGTCAATGATATCTTCTTCCGTTTCAACATAATTTCTTGAGCCGTCCGCATTTTCAAAGGTCATGTCTGAACTGAATGCATGCTGCATCTCGGTTGACATTATTCCCCATTTGCTTATCAGCTGACGAAGCATTGTCTTATATGCCATATTGTCAAAGTTCTTGTACCAAAATGATGAATACATCCATGAATCCTTTGGATCATAATTGCCTGCTTCATAGTTTGCAAAAGATACCTTTGTCTTTTCAACGCCTTTGACTTTGATTGTGGTTGCATCCTTACTGAATGCAGGGCTGAACTTATCGGCGTGTGCCATCATCTGCTTCTTGCTCCAATAGATAGCCTTGCGGAAGCCATTTGTCAGTTCAAAGAAAGCATAATATCCAACTGTCGGGGTTTCTTCTCTCGCATCCCAATTATCAACCATCAGGCTGATTTTGATATCTTCATTCAGTGGGTCAAAGTATTCTAATTCGCCTTCTTTGATTGCCATGACGTTGAGTTTCTTATACTGTCCCGAACGGATAGCAAGTTGAATATATCCCTTGTAACCCAACTGGAAGGTTGCAACCTTGCCACGCTCCTTGTCGTTGAATGGTACAAGGTAGTAATGACCAAGCTGCGGTGACGGTGACAGCTTCAGGGACTCGCCAAGCAAAGCCCCGGAAAGAATGGTGCTGTTGTCGCACTCCTGAAGTGCCGGATTGACGCTTACTGCTGATACAATAGCGCTGATGAATCGCTGTCCATCCTTGCCGCCTACTATGCTGTTAATCTGATTTTTTACCGCATCCTTTGTCAGGAAAGCACTGAAGGTTGCTTTCTGCGGTGCTCTCTGCACTAATGAATTGTTTACTGCCATTTTAATTACCTTCTTTCATAAATTTTTTAAACCATGTGTCAAACTCTGCTGATGTTTCTTCATCTGCATTCTTGATTTCTTCAGATGCCTTTATATCTCTTTCATCTTCTGTAAGCATTGAATTATTAAATACTTCCTGCATCAGTTTTTTTGAACCTACTTCGCCGATATCTTTAATCAAGCTGTCTTTTATAGATCTGATAACTGTTTCGAGTTCAAGACAAATTACTGGAATTGCTCCTGATATTGTCTGCTCAAGCCCTTTGCTGCCATAATTAATATTAATCATGTATTAGTCCTCACTTTCATCTTCATCAAATAATGATTTAAAAAACTTGACCGCTGCCTTCTTTACATCCTTCTTCTGCTTGTGGTTCACTATGAAAGCCATTCCGAAAATGCAAAGGATTGTACCACACACAATTAATGTGATTAATACCGCTGTGTTCATCCTAATTCACCCCCCTTCCTATATCTGTTATCTGTTCAAAGGCAATGTTTCTTGCTTTGAAGAACTGTCCAAGTGCCTGCGCATCCTCAACTGTCAGCTGACATCTGAATGACACCCACTGCTTATTCTCATCTATAGTTTTAACGTCTGTATTTTCATTGGTTTCAGCTGTGTTGCAACCATTTTCAGGTGTTTTTGGTTCTGCTGCTTCCGTTTCCGCCTTCAATCTTGACTGTTCTGCTTCATATTCAGCCTTTTTCTTCGCCACATCCGAAAGTCTGTGTGCTTCATTCAGCGCCATTGTTATGTCATGTGTTGAAATGTACATCTGCTGTGCTTCAAAGCCGTATTCGGGCAAATTCGCAAGGGTTTCCATATCCCTGTTGAACCTCTTAATGTCATCAAGCATCTTCTGCTTAACATGGCTCATTGTGTAGGACACGTTCAACATTCGTTCATCAAATACTTTTTCCAATGTCAGACCTTCGGGAACATCCTGTTCTTCCCACAATGCCTTGATTAACTCCATTTTGTCCTGCTTCTGCTTGTCCTCATATGCTTTGACTTGTGCATCAATGACCGCCACAGGCTTGTCAATGATGCCGATAATCTCATTAATCTGTGTCTTGAATTCATTGAACGGCTGCATGTACTCTTTTTCACGGCGGATGCGTTCATCATTAAGTGCCTTCTTCAGCTTATTCAGTTGTGCCTTGTCTGCCTTCGCTTTCTTAATCTGGTCATCCGTGTATACCATGGTTTCATACATGCTGACCCTCTTTGTCAGTTCCTGCTTCAACTCCTCATAGTTGAATGTAATGTTTTCAGGAATCTGAACTTCATTCACTCTTAATTCCATTTGTTTGTTCTCCTTTTCTTTTTGTTTATATGGCAAATTTACATTGCTCTCCGCTACTATCTATAACCAAGTTTTTCGCCCTTTTGCCCTTAATCAGATATGGGCAATTGGCTTGTACAAGGACCTGTGCCATAATCGGCACAACGCTGTTTCCAATCCTTGCTACCTGCTCCTTTTTTGAATATGGTTTCCATTCTATGTCTCTGTTGATTATGTAATCATCCGGAAATCCCTGCATTACTTTCAATTCTTCCGGTTTCAACATTCTCAAGAAAATATCAGAGATAATATACTTCTGTCCTTCAACCATCAACACATTCACCAGTCCGAACCTGTCTTTTGTAGTAATAGTTCCTAATGGTTTATTTATTGGCTGCCCACAGCCGGTTCCGTAATATTTCACTAAAAACGCTGACACAACCCCAAAATGCCCTGGGGATGTTGTGATTGTATGTAATGGTTCTTCACAGCTCTGACCTGTTCCTGTTTTGTAAAATTTCGTAATAAATGCCATCACCAAACCATATCTGTTACTTGTATCAATTGTTTTGATTGGCTCTGTGAGCATCTGTCCTCTCGAAGTTCCTTCTTTAGTTTCTCCGTGGTATTGAATAAGAAATGCAAGTGCATCCTCACTTTTCACAATATATGGGTGTTTTTCGTTGACGATATATTTCAAAATGCCATTTGCTATTCGCTTCTGAGTTGCCTCTGCCAATGGCCTTTTTCGGTCAAAAATAGACCTACCCAAGTCCGACCAGTCAATGTAATCTCCACATTGTTGCCATTTTTTCAAAGGAAATCCACAACTGCTGTGAGTCGGTTCGGGGAATACTATCTGTTTCCCGTCATTCCGGAAAATTGCGTACCACCTTTTTCTTGTTGTTGGTGCTCCATAATCGGCAGCGACCAATTCTCTGCTGGCAAAGTCATATCCTAGCGACTCCATTGATGCAATAAATTTTTTGTAATCTTCCCCTGCTCTGCTCTTGATTGGATACCCGTTAGAATCAAGCGGTCCCCATTCCTGTATTTCTTCAACATTTTCCATGATGATTACCGCAGGCAAAAGTTTTCTTGCATGCTTGTACACCGCCCATGGCAGTATACGAAGTCCTTTACTCCTAGGCTGTCCACCCTTTGCTTTACTATGGCTTGTACAATCCGGAGAAGCCCACATCAAATCAACCTTCCTGCCATGTACATATTGCTCAAGGTCTACCTCGAAAATGTCTTCTGTGAGATGTAACGTATTCGGATGATTCACTTTATGCATCCTAATAGCTTCTGGATCATGATTAACTGCTATATCAACCTTCCGCCCAAGTGCCATTTCAATTCCCACCGAAGCTCCACCGCCTCCGGCAAAGCAATCTATGATTATTCCCATTTGTCTTACTCCTTATATTTCAGGTAGTATCAGTGCCGGTTTCTTTCGTTCCTGCACCTGCTGCCAAAATTTCCTTTCTGCATTTTCCAAGAAGTGAATATCTTCTTCAACTTCTGAACGCTCAATCTTGTAATGACGGGTCTGAAGGTATACTTCGCCGTTAAATTCTGACTTCAACTGTGCTTTCAAAATAGCGAAGTCAAATTCCGTTACCATGAGGTAGTGCAATACCTGTATGTAATAGTTGTCCGGGATTCTGTGATTCCATTTTTCCTTCTGCATTGATTGCAGGATGTTTGTTGTCTTTATTTCAAGGATACCTTTTCTTCCCGTCTCCTTCTCAATCAACGTCCCGTCAAGACTTGCAAGTGCGAACGGGTATTTGTCATTGAAATAGGAATTGTTTTCAACATATCCAACTTCATACTGTGGATAATCTAATGCGAACAGCTGACGCATCAATGGTTCTGCTTCGGTGCCGTATTTCACATAAGGCTTTTCAGATATATCTTCAGGTATAAGCTGCCCTGTTTTGATTTGCCACAACTCAATGTTTGACATATATGGATTCATGCCTATGATTGCACTTGCTTCACTGCCGCCGATTCCATTCATTCGGTTCTTAAGCCACTCTTCACGGTTCCTAAGGACGATCATTTTAATCATTGACATCTACCCTTTCCAAAAAGTCATCCCGGATATCATGCCAAAAATCATATTCACATTCTTCACAACACCACTGATTATTGTAATAAACAGCCATTTCTTGCTGTATTGCTTTGCCGCAACATTCACACACCGGAAGCTTGTCCAACCGTCTGTCCTGCTCTGCTGCATATCTTTCAGCATCCGCAATCGGATCATCTGTCCACATCATTCAATTCACCTTCAATCCATTCATAATTTTCAAATACCTTGTCTATGTACTCATTGCCCTGATAATGTGGATTGCCGCTGTTATATTGCTTCAAGGCTTTGTTCAGGTCCCCGCAATTATCATCAAGTGCATCCGTTAGAATGATGATTCCAAGATGCACATTATCCAATGGTTCATTAATATTCAGGCCTACCGCATCTGCTGTTTTCTGCCACCATTTAGGCCATATCTGCATATACCCTATAGCCTGTCCATCATCACCGATTAGCCATTGAAATTCCGATTCAGTCTTAATGACTGCCATGATCAGGTCATAACTGATTTCATATTCCTCACAGATTGCATATATCTGAACTTGCATATCCGCACTTAATGGAATGAAGTCATATCCGGAGAATGATGTCTCTTCCGTCGGAACATCTTCCACATATGTCATGAATGAATAGCTATAATATGGAGTCATATGCGCAACTGTTTCTTCCTGTTCAATGGATTCTTCAGTTGTTACTGATTGGCTCTGCCCAGTGCATTTACTGCGTACAGACAGCAAACACAGCGGAATTGCTATTACAAGTCCGGCAAGCAGGCTTGTCACAACCGTTCTTGACCTGTATCTTTCAATTCTGAACATTCCCGATCACACCTCTTTCCTGAAGGCTCCACACAGTCTTTAGCATCTGTATTTCGATTTCCTTTATCGTATTGATTGCCAATTCAAGGGTCATATCCCGTTCAAGCGCTCTGCGTGTCCTATCATTAAAGATTGCTATGAGCGAATTTTTCATGTCAGAAAAAATTCCAACTGTTCTATCACAGCAATATATTGTGTAATAGTTGTGAGCTACTTCTATGCTGTACTCTTTATCTACCTGTATCATGTTCCACCACCTTCTTTAGCATCCGCTCCGCCGCTTTATATAGCGATTGAAAACGTCTTTCCCTTTCTTCATCCGTAAGGTCAGGAATATGGACAATATTCCGGCCGTTAGGAAATTCCTGTATAATTGTTGTAGAATATGTATCCATTTCATCACCTTCCCTTCCTTTGAAGATATGTAACTACCGGTTGTCTTGATGTTTAAATCTCTTCCGTTTCTTCCTCGCCAAACAATTTACTTCCTATGTTTTCCATGGTTACTCCATCTTTTCTCAACTGCTTTCCTCTCTTTTCCATGGAGCGCAATGAGTACATATACTGTCTTCTGCGAAGCTTTATCCTCGCTTCTTTCTTTGCAAGCAGGACATCCTCTGATGCAAGAAGTCTTGCAATCTCAATTTCTACCTGCTCATCTGTTAAAAATTCCTTGGCCATACCTTAATCCTCTTCAATGAAAGTCACACAAATTCTTGCCACCTCGAATGCATAGCTAGTGAGTGGTCTTTCCGCTCTGTCTGATGAATGTTTCATAATATCTGTTGCGATTGCAACAATGTCATCTGTTGTTATGTTTTCTTTGTCACACATATTAAGCAGATTCACATATTCATCACAGCTGCCTTCGGTATACCAATTCATAGAAATGCAAAGACTTCTTAATTTATCAGAATGTAATATTCTGACTTCCTTATATCCGCATTTTCCCATCTTGGTTCTCCTTTCTATGCTTCATTTCGGTTTAACCGAAATCGTTAGGTAAAAAAATAATCCTATCATAGGGAATATTGTAAAGTCTCTCTATTCTTTTCAATTTGGGAATATCGGGATAGCTTCTACCTCTTTCATAATTCCCTAATGTATCCTCCGTTATTCCAAGCTTGTCGGCAGCCTGCGCCTGCGTCAATCCGGCCAACTGCCTAGCTTGTTTTAATGTTAATCTTGTTTGTGGCATACTCAATCCTTTCTCCCCGTATCGCCGCTAGGTCAGCCACCTTTTACCTCTTACGATTGCATAATTTAATTATAATCAATACCAAATCGTACAATGCGCAAGCTCCAACTATGATTTTCCATACAAGTCCCCATTTTGCGAACTGCGCCATGACAACTAACAGGACAAGCATAACTGTTACATTATTAATGTTTTTCATTGCTTTATTAAAAACGGTATGTTAGAATAATGCAAAGGGTTCGGGGCTTTCGCCCCTCCCCTAGCTGTCTGCTAAGACTTAATTGATTGGATTAAAGCCGCTGCGGCTAACATCGCTTTAATCACTAATTCAATTATGTCTTTGGCTGACAGCGTTTTTTTCTTTGCTTTCTTCTTATTTGACATATCGTTTATCTCCTTTCCTTTGATGCTTAACTCCTCGCTACATTTTGTATTATACTTCGGTTTAACCGAAATGTCAACGGTTTTTCCGAAATATTTTTATTTTCTTCTTGAATTATTTTCGGTTTTAACGTATAATCTGATTATACTCAATTAAAAGGAGGATTCAGCATGGGACTTGGCAATAAGGAAATAATGGCCAATAACATAAAGTATTACCTTAATTTATATAATAAAACTCCGTCTGATGTGTGTAAGTTGCTCGGCTTTCCCGCCGCAACGTTTTCAGACTGGATTAATGCCAAATCTTATCCACGTATAGATAAGATAGAACTAATGGCTAACTATTTCGGAATTTCCAAATCAGATTTAGTAGAAGAACATACATCCAAGGACGAGCCCGTAATAATATCATATTACAATTCTTTGAATGATATGGGAAAGCAGGAAGCCACTAAGAGAGTTAAGGAGCTTACATATATTCCTCAATATACAGCCAGAGGACCGCTTCTCAATGCAGCACATGCTATTGACGGAGCATCTGATGAGGACAAACAGCATGATGAGGATATCATGAATGATGAGAACTTCTAATATATAATTTTTAAAAGGGTGATTTAATTGACTTACGAAGAACTTCTTGCTGAAGCAGACAGCCAGAATATAATTACTAAGGAGAAACCTCTGCGTGCCAATGATGGCCGCATTAAGGATAGGCACATAGCCATACGTGTCGATATGACCGAAACAGAGAAATGTTGTGTCATGGCTGAAGAGCTCGGCCATTATTACACGACCGTCGGAGATATACTTGATCAGGAATCAGTTAATAATAGAAAGCAGGAGCTTAAGGCTCGGCTCTGGGCCTATAAGCGACTGCTGCCACTCAACTGTTTCATATCCGCATTCCGAAGCGGCTGTAACAGCTTATACGAATATGCCGATTATTTGAACGTGACAGAAACTTTCCTGCGTGATGCTATCAGGCGTTACAAGCAGATATACGGCACCGATTGGGTACGAGTTGATAATTACGCCATCCGGTTCTGTCCGGAGCTTGCGATTATGGTTGTATTTTGACAACAGAAAATCATGGAATTAATCTGGTACATCCAGAATTTAATACAAAAATTTTTTTAATATTAGGAGGAGCATATGGAATTTGCTGACACACTAAAAGAATTTACAAAACGTATTCAAACACTTCAAAACGGTATTAAAACAGAGGAAGCCACCAAAACATCTCTCGTTATGCCATTTTTTAACCTATTAGGATATGACGTATTTAATCCTATGGAGTTCTGCCCGGAATATACTACTGATGTAGGAATTAAGAAGGGCGAAAAAATTGACTATGCGATACTCATAGACGGTATTCCTCAAATTCTGATTGAATGTAAGAGCTGTACCGAATCATTGGACAAACATATGTCACAGTTATTCAGATACTTCAGCACCAGCCAGGCCAAATTTGGAATACTTACTAACGGAATCATTTATAAATTTTATACAGATCTTGATGAAACAAACAAGATGGATTTAAAACCATTTTGGGAGTTCAATATTACAGAGCTGCGTGACGCCCAAATTACAGAGTTGAAGAAATTCTGCAAAGGCAATTTTGATACCAATAAAATATTTAGTACCGCTGCCGATTTGAAATATTCAAATCTTATCAAAGCATATTTATCCAAGGAGTTAGAAGCCCCATCTGATGACTTTACAAAATACATCCTTTCACAGGTTTATGACGGACAACGTACTCAAAAAATTGTAGATAAATATCAGCCACTTGTAAAAAGAGCATTCACTTCATTCATTAATGATATAGTGAACCAAAAAATCTCATCCGCATTATCTAATGATGAAGAAGCTGCATCAGAAGAACAGCCTGTTTCAGAAACAAAAGAGTCAAAGATTGTCACAACAGAAGAAGAAATGCAGGCGTTTTATATTGTCCGAGCAATTGCCGCTGAAATTATCGATATAAAAAATATCGCTCATAGAGACACTGAAAGCTATTTCGGAATCCTGTTTAAAGACAATAATCGTAAACCGATTTGCCGCTTCAATTTTGACACCAAGCAAAAACAATTACTTATTCCTGATGAAAGTAAAAACTTCACACGTCATTATATAAATGATATTAATGAAATATATTCTTTTAAGGATGACATCATTAACGTTATTAAGCTTTATATGTAATAAATAAAAAACGGCCCCCGGCACAGCCGGGAGCCTACGCAAATACCGTAAGAATGATAAATGCCTTGAACAAACTTATTCTATCATTCTTTATATAATAAAATATCAGATATATCACACCCACTATGTAAATATTGAATATACATCATAAGATTACCTGACTCTTTAAGTGGATACCCTTAAAATATGAGTTATTAACAAATGTTTAGTGTCCGGTCGTAAATTTTATGCGTATTATGCGCATTTTCTATTGACATTTATGCGTATAATGTGTATAATAATAATTGAAAGGAGAACAGGATGACAGTCAGAGAAATCGAAAAGCTACTTAAGAATGACGGTTGGTACTTTGTAAAACAGGTTGGTTCTCACGAACAATTTAAGCATCCAACAAAACCCGGTAAAGTAACAGTTCCCAATCATGCCGGAGATTTAGATAAAGGAACTGCAAATTCAATAATGAAACAGGCGGGGCTAAAATAGCCCTGCCAACAGTTTGATATATAGAAAGAGGTGTATGATATGAAATTAATCTATCCAGCAATTTTTACTCCATGCGAAGAGAAAGAAGGTTATACCGTTGTTGTACCTGATCTGCCTGGTTGTGTAACAGAAGGCCGTGACCTTATCAATGCCATTGAAATGGCGATTGATGCCGCCAGCGGATGGGTTCTTGATGAGCTTGAAGACGGTCATCCTGTTCCTGCATCAAGCTCTCCTGCATCTGTTATCGTTCCGGAAGGTTCATTCATGAATATGATTATTCTTGATATGACCGAATATGCTGAAAAATACGGCACTAAAACAATCCGGAAGAATATTACCATTCCTGCATGGCTTAATACCTACGGAGAACGGAATAACATTAATTTTTCTAAAGTGTTGCAGGATGCTCTCCTGTCACAGGCACAATCAACGCATGCCTAACAAAATTTCATTTTAACAAAAAACGGCTCCCGGCACAGCCGGGAGCCTACGCAAATACCATAAGAATGATACCTGCCCTGAACAAGCATATTGTATCATTCTTCCCGGTATTTTGCAAGTCCGGGTATTTTTATGCCCTTTTGGTTGCACCGGTGCAACTGAACACATTGGAAGGAGAATACACTATGGCAAAATACACAAGAGGTTCTGACGGACGTTTCACGGCGCAAGTCTGGGACGGCACATATCGTAACGGTAAAAAACACTATATCAAGATACGAAGTGCCAAATCCAGCCGTGACCTGGAACTTAAAGTGGAGAATTTCAAAATCAAAAAAGCAACAGGAGCTATCGTCCTGTCCCAAGATACATCTATCTATGATTATGCCGTTGAATGGCTCAAACGGGCCAAATCGAATGTTGAGGGCAATACGCAGGCAATGTACCGCAATATTGTAGAAAAACATCTGTACGACCTGCAATATGTTCCATTCAGCGCACTTAACCATTCACTTGTTATGTCGCTTGTAGGCAAAACAGCAGACAGACCCCGTACATGCCAGCAGCTTATTATGACGCTCAAACAGATATGCCGTTCTGCAGAACGTGACAAATTACTTCCCAGAGGTGAGACATTTGACATATTTACCGATATCAAGCCCCCACGGCACGTTGCCAAGGAAAAGCGCCCTCTTACCCCGGAAGAGACTGAAACGCTCTCATATGCCCCTCTGACGAGCCGACAGAAGGCATTTGTATATTTTCTTTTCTATTGTGGATTACGGCGTGAAGAAGCACTCGCTCTGACTGTGTTCGACCTGAATTTCAAAGATGGGACAATTAATATTAATAAGGCTCTGGCCTTTGACGGCAACAACCCGTATATCAAAGTCCCAAAGTCACGCAACAGTTACCGCACACTCCCGCTGCCGGCCGAGCTTACAGAAGTTCTCCAGCCATATGTTTCTACGCTTGACAGTACAAACTTATTTGAAAAATCCTCCGGAGGACTTATGACGCACAGTGCATATGTCAAGATGTGGTCTTCGATTAAAAATACATTAAAGCAAGCCTACCTGTCACATTCCGGCGTGAAAATGCCGAACTGGTCCGTTGTAGGCTTTGAGGATCTTACCGCACATATCTTCCGTCATAATTATTGTACCAGGCTGTGTTATGCCATGCTCGAAGGACATACACTCACTACCAAGAAGATTGCCGCTCTGCTCGGTGATGATGAACGTATGGTCCTTAACGTATACTCACATATTATCGAATCGAAAGAAAAACCACTTGAAGCTATTGAGTCCGTTCTTACCCTCAAAGCCAAATAAGATTTGGGTACAAAATGGGTACGAACAAATCAATAAAGTTCAGTCAAGTTCGACTAAGTCTATAATTAATTACATCAGAAAATACATATCAAAAAACCTCTCAAGCACTTGATTTACAAGGCTTTGAGAGGTTTCTCATTTCAGTGAGCCATCGGGGACTCGAACCCCGGACAACTTGATTAAAAGGCACGTTTCCCAAATAGTCAATCGCCCTTATTTTATGGCTTTCCTTTTATCCTTTTAATCCGCTTGGGTACGAAATGGGTACGAACTTTATACCAATTTCTTAAAAGACAGATTACCGTTATCTCTTGGAAGAAAGGCGAACTGTCCAAGCGTTAGTGAGTTAGTATATTCGCCATCCGTGACATACAATTTATTGTTGCTGAAGTATGCCACTTCGGAATTGCTCTGCAGGAATGATATTCTATCATTGGCAATCTGCAATTCAAGTTCATTCCCCACTTCGCCAAGAAGGATTTTTCCATCAACGAATCTGATATACTTCTTGATTTCTTCAAATTTGGTATCTGTGTTTTCAGACAAATCTTCAAGATTTGCTGAATATTGATTGAAAAGAATATCAACGGAATTCTTATTCTGCTCAACGGTCGTGCTGACAGATGAGATTAATGAATCAGTTTCGTCTTTCAAGTAATAGTCTTCTGATACTCTTGACATTATATTGGTCTCGGACTTCGATATTTCCACCGACAAATTCTTTTCAATCGCATAGAAGGCCTGCGTAGTATCATTTACAGTTATCCACTCGGCGTATTGATAATAGGTATCTTCTTTCCATTCCGGGGCTGTGCTTCCTGTAACTGCGGAATATGTGCCGGTTTCAGAATCGAATGTGTAATACGAAGTATAATTTGAAGTCCAATCGGACGGTTCTGTGACTAGCAACAAATATTCTGGGGAATATCTCTTCAACAATGGCGGATTTACAGATGTATCAAGCCACAATGTTTCATGTGACTCCGGTTCTGTGTCTGATACGGTGATGGACCCGTTTTCAAGCTGAATGACCTTCTGCTCGGTTGAATCAATTCTCAGTCCAATATCGCTTATTGTCAAATTTGTATTATGCTGTTTTTCCGTCAAAGTCTTGAAGGATGCCCCCAGCGTCAGGCGTGTTGCTTCCGGTTTGTCAAGCTGCCTTGACAGCTTCGATACAACGAAGTTCTGTGAAATGCCATGCGGACTGCTTTCAACCGTCACATACCGGCCGATTCGGAATGAATTGACATTCACGCCTGTACCGTTCAGATCGGCGGCAGATACGTTTACTGATGCCGTAAACTGTGCTATGCCGTCAATATATGCCTGCCCCTTCGCTTTCAGATTACTTGCAACTGTTACATCATCCCACGTCTGTGTAGTGAATATATAACCATATTTTTTCACAGCTTCGGCATTGTACACATAATCAACATTGTTGTTGACCGATTCTATCGTCAATCGCTTTCCTGATGTCTTATCTTTGGCTCCCAGCGGAATGACCGCTGTCGCAAAGCTATCAGCAGATATGGTCTGCGTCAATTCAAGAAGGTTTGAACCAAATTCAATTTTTTGATTCGATATAGTCGTGAAATCAGACAAATAATCAATATAATTCACGCCGTTCACATGACGAGTCCACAGATAGCCGCCAAGGCTATTGACAAGCTTTGCTGTCAATTCATTCCATGTCGTGGCATAGTCCGAATTGCTTCGGGTAATATACCCGTTCGGATCAGTCACGGTGACCGTTCCGACTGTAAACTTTTTATCATCACTGACCTGCGCATTGTGGCGGTCAATGTAGTATTTCAGAAGCCCTTCGGGTGTAGTTGCGTATCCGGCCGCAGGGAAGGAATACGGTCGCTGAACCGAATCAAGCAGGAAGGCAAGTTCCCCTTCGCAGGTGACTTTCTTTTCGTTATAAAATCCTTTTTCGTCCTTGACGATGCGTCCACGGAATAACGGTTCTGAAATACCATCGTCATACACAGTGATTATATCCGTGAATCTGTGAATCAGGTCATAGTACGGATGGTTAGGATAGATGCTAAATTCAAAAGAACCGGTCTTGTTGACTTCCTGTGTTACCTTGGGAGCGATAAGCTTCAGGCTGTCAATGGTCGTACTATATATCAAAAGTTGTCCACAATATACACTTACGCCCATTTACAAGCCCCCTTCCTGATACTTGAATGTGATGTTGCCCGTTCCGGTAACAGCAACAACATTATCGCCTTCTGTCAACTCAAGCGTTGGAATTACAAATGTACCTGCTGCCATTGTTGATGTTCTTCCGCCGAATACTATAGTCATTTCGGCGGTTGTCGTGATTGTAGGAACAACCTTCTTGCGCATGTTAGGCAGTGTGATTGATGCTGACCCACTGACCGCCCTTGACACAGTTGTCATTGTATTTTTATACTTAAATGGCTCACAGTTCGCTGTCACCGTGACAGTCGGTATCTTCCCTGATGTGGAATAATCCCCGACAGACAGTCTTCCGACATAATGGTAGTTCGGATCTTCATCAAGTATAATCTTCATCTTCTGCCCATGCAGGCTATTCATCAGATCTGAATAACTTTGTATAAACGACAGTGGATGCTTCGTTGATGCGAATGTGAAGGTCAATGTCCTGTTATTATACTTCGGTTCGCCAAAAAAGGCGGTATAATCCAAAGAACCATGGCCGCCTTCAATGTCTACTGTTTTGGTTTTAACTGACGCCACACCGATTGTCTTTGATTTCAATATCAAGTCATAATCAGTGTAGGAATGTTTGCTTCCAAAGGTTACGCCGTTCATTATCTGCCCCTTTCTGCCGCAAATGCTATGTTACCAAGCGCTTCATTCATCTCGTCTGATATGCCGCCGACCAGCGCACCGGTATTCAGATATATTTTCAGTGACTTAACGAAACTGATTAATTCATCAATTTTTGCAGCCAATACAGAATCATTTCTTGTTGCGCCCATTTTAGACACAACTTTATCCGCCACTCTGTCGATCCATTCCGTGTGCTTCGCGAGCGGAACAACTGCTTCTGCACCGTCCTCACCGATAATCGCCGGAGTTGCTTTGTTTACAACAGTACCGGTTGCAAGTTCAAGTTCCGGAATCTTCGGCACTCCAAATTCCTTCAGCCATGAAAACGGATGCCATCCAGCTATTTTGATGTCTTTCAAACGGCTGAATACGTTATTTATCGTTTCAAACGGCTTTGAAATGATAGTATTAATACCTTTGATTATTGCATTAACAACTTTCTTGAATGTTTTATCAATGCCTTCCTTGATGCCACTGAGTACCTCTCCACCTTTGCTGAATACATCTTTTACTTTCTGCCATGCCTTTGAAAAGGTGTCATGGAACCATGTGCCCACAGACCCGAAGGCGTCTTTGATACCTGACCATATTCCTTTGAAGAAATCTCCAACTACAGAAAATACCTTTTTGATTCTCTCTACCGCTCCATGGAATTTATTGCCAAACCACTCGGCAACATCCGGAAACGCTTTTTTGAATGAATCAACAAGCTGTTTTACGATAGTTGGAATGGATTTAAACATTACAATGAATATTTGTGGAAATGCCTTAACAAGTCCAATTATCAACTGTACCGCCCCTTGGATGAGTAGCGGCAGATTTTCAATCAGTGAACTCACAATGCTTGACAATACCGACGGCAATGCATCTATTATTGCCTGAATAATCTCAGGAAGCGCTTGGCATAACCCAAGAATCATCTGCGCCGCTGCTGATATCAACAGTGGTATCAGTTCCGGCAGAGCGTCACATAACATCTGCACAACCTGTGGTAATGCCTCTATTATGCCGTTAAATATCTGGACAACACCATCAATCAAAGCCGGCAATGATTGCAACAATATGCTTATCAGCTGTGGGAGCACCGCAACAATTCCATTTATCAAATCTGTAGCTCCTGTTATGATAGCTGGCAATAATTGTGACAATATCCCCGGTATCTGCGGAACAAGCGCCTGTATCAGGCTTATAAGTCCATTTACCAGTCTTGGAAGGGTTGCGGCAATCCGAGGGATAAGGTTATCCGCCACCGTCACAACAGAATCAACAAGATTTCCAAGCAATGCATCAAAATCCTGTGAAGGGTCCGCCATACCGGTTAAAAAGTTTTCAAAAGCCGCCTTCATTGAACCAATTGAGCCTTGAATTGTAGTAGATGCTTCCTTAGCGGTTGTACCGGTGATTCCCATTTCGGTCTGTACGACATGTATTGCATCAACTATATCAGCGAATGATGAT
>ERZ1034723.322-NODE-322-length-27202-cov-7.088518_pt1 | contig 27202 bp, 20 predicted proteins | sample MGYA00520637_ERZ1034723 | MGnify/ENA primary metagenome ERZ1034723 (study PRJEB33766, sample SAMN09781719) | gut metagenome | biome: gut microbiome | host: Homo sapiens | place: Madagascar | study: EMG produced TPA metagenomics assembly of the PRJNA485056 data set... | reverse complement strand
AAGTGGTGGTGGAAGATATCGAAGACAACCCGGGGTTCTTCCGCGTGAAACTCTATGCTGTACCACATTTCCAGGTGGAAGGTATGGATGTCAGCCTGTCACTGGTTTCGCAGATGCCGAAGGCAAAATCATAACCAGAAGCAGGGGGGATAATGAGAACGGAGCAACCGTTATGGGGGCGGGGGATTATGCTCTCTCCCCAACACTTCCAGCAGCAGGTTGCATATGCAGCATGGTCTGCTGAGTGTATTGCCCGTCTGGGGCTTTCCAGTCCCTGGGGCGTTATTGCTGCATCATTTGAACCGGAGGCACTGAAACTGGGGCGTCTGCAGGCTCGCCATCTGCATATTCGTTTTCAGGATGGCACGCTGGTAGATACAGACAATGCAGACAATCTGCCGCCGGCATTGTTGCTTGACAGTGAATCGCATGATGTGGAGGTTGTTCTTGCGCTGCCGCTTTTGCGGGCGAATGGCGGGAATTGCCTGAAACCTGATGAAGTGCCTGGTCGCCCGGTACGCTGGCGTCAGCAGTGGCGTGATGTTCGTAACATTGTCGGGGACGATATTCGTCAGATTGCAGTGATGCAGCCGGAACTGACTTTGCGTTTTACACATCAGGATAACAGCGATTACCTGACCTGTCCGGTTGCGCGTCTGCAGCAGGATCCCCAGGGGAACTGGGCTCTGGATGAGACATTTTTGCCGCCTCTTCTGACTATTCAGGGAAGCCGCTGGCTGGTCAGGCAGCTTGAGCAACTGATGAGTCGGTTGCGTGTCCGTCTGGGGCGTCTGATGGAAATGCGCCGTGAAAGTAATGAACGCATGGCGGATTTTGCTGTGGCTGACGTGTCGTTGTTCTGGTTACTGAATGCACTGAACAGTGCTGAACCTGTGCTTGGTCAGTTCCTGCGTAATCTGCAGTGCCCCCCGGAACGCCTTTACCCGGAGCTGGCCCGTCTTGCTGGCAGTTTGCTGACGTTTTCGCTGGAACATCAGGTGAGTGCTGTTCCCGTCTGGCAGCATGAACGGCTGAATGCTGTTTTTCCACCGTTATTTGATTTGCTGGAGGATTTGCTGGAGGCGAGCCTGCCATCGCGGGTCGTATCGCTTGAACTTGATTATGATGCACGACTTCGTATCTGGCAGGCCCGTCTGCATGACCCACGCCTGCGCGAAGGGGTGGATTACTACCTCTCCGTGCGTTCACCTATGCCGGTGGCACAGCTACAGGAACAGTTCCCGCGCCAGTGTAAGGTTGGCAGTCCCGATCATGTCAGGAGTATCGTCAATTCATCACGGGTGGGTGTACCGCTGACGCCGCTGCGTCATGTGCCGGCCGCCATTCCGCTGCGTCTGGAAAACCAGTATTTCAGCCTTGATGTCTCTCATCCTCTGGCCACTGAAATGCTCCAGGGGGGGACCTGTATGTTTTACGTGCCGGGTATGCTCGGCGAGCCTGAACTTGAACTCTTTGCGGTACTGAGAACATGAGTGAGCGCAAATGCGGCGCGGCCGCGTCCGTTGATATTGATGCCCTGCTGCAGGACACCTGGCTGCAGGTGATCAGTCTGCGTCACGGTCCGGTGTTTCAGGATGGAGAAGGGCGCACGTTGTGGGAGCGCTGCATTGCTGATGTGGAGCGTGTGCAACGTGAGCTGAAAGCGAGCGAACTCGATGAAGCCAGCTGTCAGCATATTCTCACTGCACAGTGTGCGTTGCTTGATGAAGCCGTCAAAGGTCGCGGTGTGGAGGATGATGCCTGCGTGCAGTGGTATGACATTCCCCTGCAGGGACACTTCCTCGGCACCATGGATGCTGGTGATACGCTGTGCGATCGGATGCGCGATGTGCTGCGTGAACCGACGCCCGACCACGCTGTCGTGACCTGCTTCCAGCGGGTCATGATGCTGGGGTTCCTCGGCAGTTTCCGCTCGCTGAACGATCCGGATCGCCAGAAACTCGTCAACGCGCTCAGTGAACATGTCACGCCGTTCAGCTATCCGCAGACTCACCCGGTACTGGCAGAAAGCCGTACCGGACGAGGAATGGGCGGCTGGCTGGCGTCATGGCCCGTGCGTATCGGCCTGAGTGTGGTGGTGGTCGCCGCGCTGTGGTGGGGACTGAACCACTGGCTGGATCAGACATTGCTGACTCTGCTGCCGGGAGCCGTGAAATGAGTCCTGCACAGCAGCGCGGGCTTGCGCTGTGGGTCGCCCTGCTGAGTGCAGTGGTCTGCCTGGGCTTCCTGCCGCTATCCAGACTGGTTTCTGTGCTTGTTCTGTTGGCGATGCTGGGGCTTATCCTGGCGTTCTGGTATGTTGCCAGTCATTGTGCGGAGCATGACGTCACCCTGCGTCTGGATAACCTCCCTGAAGCCACTTACCGTCAGCCCGTGGTGCTGGTCTGTGGCGATCTGCCGCTGGCATGTATGCAGCAGACACCGGTGCTTACGGTCACACAGGGTTGCTGGATCCGCGTGGAAGATCATCAGGATCTGGAGCAGGTAGCCCGCCAGGTACTGGAGTTGCGCCCTGACTGGGGTCGCCAGCTGTCGGTGATGGTCAGCGTCTGTCCGCAGAAACACGCCGACAGCGAGCGGCTTACCAGTCGTCTGCTGGCCCTGCGATGGCAAATCAGCCAGTTGCGTAAAGAAACCGGGCATTCCGTGCCGCTGGTTCTGAATGGCCAGGTTGGCAGCGCGATGACGAATGATCTGCTCTGGCAGGCGGCTATCCCGGGGGAAGGGGTGAGGGTCTGGCGTGAGTCTTCAGCGCCGGGTTCAGTCGCTGCATGGGTTACCACCGATGGGGCGCCTGCGATGCAGCAACAGGTGCTTATGAACAGCCTGATGAGCTGGTTCCATCAGCACGTCCAGGCTGCCTTTATGGATGAGAACCCCGATGTTCCTGCCATTACACCTGTTGCTGTGCTGTGGGGAATGGGACCGATCCTTGCCGGAAGTCTGGTCACATCGGCCTGGACTGCATGGCTTTCCCGTCATACTGCGATGCAGCAGGTGGCGGGATGGCAGCCGTCAGGAACAGACAGTACGGTTATCTCCCCCTTCCCGGATTTTATCCTGCCGCTGCTGCCCGAAGGGCGAGGCCTGACGCCGCGTGGGCGAGCCTTCCGTTGTGCGCTCGGGATTTTCACGCTGGCGGTGATTGCCGCGCTGCTCAGTAGTGGCTGGAACAATCACCAGTTGCTGCAGCGTGTGAGCTTCGATATTGCCCGCTATGACCGTATCCCGATGCATGATTTCGGCCCAAAAGCCGACGCCGTTGCCGTCCTGCGTGACGATGCGGCAGAGCTGAATGACCAGGCGCGCAATGGCGTACCGATGCGGATGGGCCTCGGTCTGTATCAGGGAGAGCGTCTGCGAATGCCTGTGCTGGATGCTATCCGTTCTTATGAACCACCGCCTCCGCCGCCTGAACCGCAGCCGAAACCCAAACCAGTGCCGAAAATTGTCCGCCTCGACAGCATGTCGCTGTTCGATTCCGGCAAATCCGTGCTGAAGGCTGGTTCCACCAAATGGCTTGTCAACTCACTGGTCGGTATCAAAGCGAAGCCGGGCTGGCTGATTGTGGTGTCAGGTCACACCGACAACACCGGCAATCCAAAACTGAACCAGACGCTTTCACTTAAGCGTGCCGAAGCGGTGCGCAACTGGATGCGTGATACCGGTGATGTACCGGAAAGCTGTTTTGCGGTGCAGGGCTATGGCGAGAGCCGTCCGATCGCAACCAATGACACCCCGGATGGGCGCGCGCTCAACCGCCGTGTCGAAATCAGTCTGGTGCCGCAGGCGAACGCCTGCCAGGTGCCGGGCAACACCCCCGCGCCATCGCAGGATGATGGTGCGAATAAAAATGTAATGGAGTAATTAACATGGCAATTCCTGTTTATTTGTGGCTGAAAGACGACGGCGGCGCGGACATTAAAGGTTCTGTTGACGTTCAGGATCGTGAAGGCAGTATCGAAGTTGTCGCTCAGGAGCATAACCTGTACATCCCGACCGACAACAACACCGGCAAGCTGACCGGTACGCGTATCCACACCCCGTTCCTGTTCACCAAGGAAATCGACTCGTCCAGCCCGTATCTGTACAAGGCTGTGACCACCGGTCAGACCCTTAAGTCTGCGGAATTCAAGTGGTACAAAATCAACGATGCGGGCCAGGAAGTGGAGTACTTCAACACCAAACTGGAAAACGTGAAAGTGGTGAAAGTGAACCCTGTGATGCACGACATCAAGGATCCTTCTTTTGAGAAGCACAACCACCTCGAGCAGATCGAACTGCGTTACGAAAAAATCACCTGGACCTACAAAGACGGCAACATCATTCATTCCGATTCCTGGAACGAACGCGCCACCGCGTAAGTCGCATGCGGACAGGGTCCTGTCCGCAGTTTTTTGCTGAGTGCCTGTACGTAACGGGCTTTCAGCAAAGAAAACCACAAACTGCCAGCCTGACCATATGCGCTTTGGTCCCCTTCACGGGAAACAGCGATGGGCGGTAGCGTGTCCAGGAACCGACAAAGAGAGAGATTCATGGAAAATCCAGCCATCCTGTTGCGACGTCTGAACCCTTACTGTGCCCGTGCGATGGAAAGGGCGGCGTCGCTCTGCCAGACCCGTACCCATGCGGAAATTTTACCGGAGCACTGGTTGCTGAAGCTGCTCGAACAGGGGGAAGGTGACCTGACGGTGCTGGCCCGCCGCTACGAGTGGGATATGAATGTCATCTGGCAGGATTTACTCGGCTGGCTGGATAATCAACCGCGTTCGGTACGCAGCCGCCCGCAGCTGTCCGCAGATATTCAGAAACTGATGCAGGAAGCCTGGATGCTGGCTTCCCTGAACGATGAAGAACACATCCGTAGTGTACATCTGCTGATGGCGCTGGTTGATAAACCGAAACTGGTTCGCTGTGACGGGCTGTGGCCACTGCTGACGCTGACCCGGAGCCAACTGGAACGTCTGCGCCCGCTGCTGGATGCACAGTCGGACGAACGCCCGGACGTGCAGCAGGAAGCGGAACCGGCGCAGAGCCACGGCGGTGAGGTCGGGTTTGTTGGCCGTCCGGTGGGTGCAGAACTGAAAGAAGGTGAGCTGACCCCGGCGCTGCAGAATGCGCTGGATAAATTCACCCTTGACGTCACCGCCAAAGCGAAAGAAGGTAAAATCGACCCGGTATTTGGCCGTGATACCGAAATCCGCCAGATGGTGGACATCCTGTCCCGCCGTCGCAAGAACAACCCGATTCTGGTGGGTGAGCCGGGTGTGGGGAAAACCGCATTGGTTGAAGGCCTGGCACTGCGTATCGCCGAAGGCAACGTACCGGAATCCCTCAAGCCGGTGAGTTTGCACACCCTTGACCTGGGCCTGCTGCAGGCGGGGGCTGGGGTTAAGGGCGAATTTGAACAGCGCCTGAAAAACGTCATCGACGCCGTACAGCAGTCGCCCACCCCAATTTTGCTGTTTATTGATGAAGCACACACCATCATTGGTGCGGGTAACCAGGCAGGGGGCGCGGATGCAGCCAACCTGCTGAAGCCCGCCCTGGCGCGCGGCGAACTGCGCACCATCGCCGCCACCACCTGGTCCGAATACAAGCAGTACTTCGAACGTGATGCCGCGCTGGAGCGCCGCTTCCAGATGGTGAAGGTCGACGAGCCGGATGATGACACCGCCTGCCTGATGCTCAGAGGCCTCAAATCCCGCTATGCCGAACACCATAACGTGCACATTACTGACGATGCTGTGCGTGCGGCCGTTACGTTGTCCCGTCGTTATCTGACGGGCCGTCAGCTGCCGGACAAGGCCGTTGACCTGCTGGATACCGCCGCAGCCCGTGTACGGATGAGCCTCGATACAGTGCCGGAACAGCTGACCCGCATTCGCGCACAGATAACCTCGCTGAAAATGGAGAAACAGGCGCTGCTGGAAGATATCACCGTCGGTAATCAGCCTCCTGGTGGGCGTCTGGCCGCGATTGAGCAGGAAGAGAACAACCTCATTGTTGAACTCGATGAACTGGAAACCCGGTACGGACAGGAGTTGAAACTGACAGAACAACTGCTGAAAAGTCGCCAGGATATCTCCCGCCAGAGTGAGACGCACGCGCTGCAACAGGAGCTTAATGGCATGCAGCACAGCAACCCGCTACTCTCCGTTGATGTGAACGTACGCACCGTTGCCACCGTTATTGCTGACTGGACAGGCGTGCCACTCTCCTCGCTGATGAAGGACGAGCAAACTGAACTGTTGACCCTGGAAAATGAAATCGGCAAACGCGTGGTCGGGCAGGATGTGGCGCTGACTGCCATCGCCCAACGCCTGCGTGCGGCGAAAACCGGGCTTACGTCCGGGAACGGTCCGCAGGGCGTGTTCCTGCTGGTTGGCCCGAGTGGCGTCGGTAAGACTGAAACTGCGCTTGCACTGGCAAATGTGATGTACGGTGGTGAAAAATCGCTGATTACCATCAACCTGTCCGAGTACCAGGAGCCGCACACCGTTTCCCAGTTAAAAGGTTCGCCTCCGGGTTATGTGGGTTACGGTCAGGGCGGTATTCTCACCGAAGCGGTGCGCAAGCGCCCTTACAGCGTGGTATTGCTCGATGAAGTGGAAAAGGCGCACCGCGACGTGATGAACCTGTTCTACCAGGTATTCGATCGCGGCTTTATGCGCGATGGTGAAGGCCGGGAAATCGACTTCCGTAACACCGTCATTCTGATGACCTCAAACCTCGGCAGTGACCACCTGATGCAGTTGCTGAACGAACAACCAGAATCCACCGAAGCAGACCAGCACGAACTGCTGCGCCCGATTTTACGCGACCACTTCCGGCCGGCACTGCTGGCCCGCTTCCAGACCGTGATTTACCGCCCTCTGGCTGAAGCGGCCATGCGTACCATCGTTGAGATGAAACTCTCACAAGTCAGCAAACGCCTGAACCGCCACTACGGCCTGACCACGTATATTGATGAGTGCCTGTATGACGCCCTGACCGCCGCCTGCCTGCTGCCGGATACCGGCGCACGCAACGTCGACAGCCTGCTCAATCAGCAGATTCTGCCGGTGCTGAGTCAGCAACTGCTGACCTCTATGGCCGCGAAGCAGAAGCCGCACTCCCTGACGCTCGGCTGGAGCGACGAAGAAGGTATCTCACTGGACTTCAACCGGGCTGAAGGAGAGAACGTATGAGCAGTAATCCCCCGATCAGATTCAGCCACAATCACCACCTGCTGGCGGTGAAAGGTTGTGTGCCGGAACTTGATGTGCTGGCCTTTGAGGGCGATGAGGCCTTAAGTAAACCGTTCAGCTACCGCATTGAATTCACCAGCCCTGACCATGCCATCAGAAAAGGGATGATGCTGATGAAGGCCGCCTCCCTGACACTACAGGCCCCGGTTGACCAGGGTTACGGCATTAAAATACAGCAGACCGTGCGTACCCTTCAGGGTGTGGTTACAGGCTTTGAGCGCCTCAGTACCTCGAAGGATGAAACCCATTATGCACTGACGCTGCAGCCACGTCTGGCGCTGCTCGACCGTTCACATCAGAACGCCATTTACCAGGACATGTCCGCTCCACAGATTGTGGAAAAAATCCTGCGCGAGCGCCACAACATGCGCGGTCAGGATTTCCTGTTTTCGCTTTCAAAAGAGTACCCGCGCCGTGAGCAGGTGATGCAGTACGGTGAGGACGACCTGCACTTTATCACCCGTCTGCTGGGTGAAGTGGGTATCTGGTTCCGCTTCACCACTGACACACGCCTGAACATTGACGTGGTTGAGTTTTACGACAGCCAGCAGGGTTACAGGAAAGGCCTGACCCTGCCGTCGGTGCCGCCGTCGGGCCAGCATTCAAAAGGCGTGGATTCGGTCTGGCGCATGGAATGTTATCACAACGTGGTGCAGAAACAGGTCAGCACCCGCGACTACAACTACCGTCAGGCGACGGAAGACATGAACACCCGAGTGGACGCGACCGGCGGGGATGCCACCACCTGTGGTGAGGCCTATCATTACGGCGATAATTATCTGACGCAGGGAAGTGCGTATGACCGCAACCCGGCCCCGGAGTCCGGGGCGTTCTATGCCCGCATTCGTCACGAGCGCTACCTGAATGGCCAGACCCGAACGCAGGCCATCACCAGCTGTCCGACCCTCTTTCCGGGGCAGGTTCTGAAAGTCGCCGGCGGATACGAAGTGGATGAGGTGTTCAGCAAGGGTGTGGTCATAACGGGTATGCGCACGCATGCCCGCCGTGATAAGGATTTTTGGGTTGATTTTGACGGTATTCCGGATAACACCGCTTTTGGTTTCCGTCCGGAACCCGGCGACCGTCCGGTGATGGCTGGCACGTTACCGGCCCGCGTCACCAGTACCACCGAAAACGACACCTACGGCCATATCGACAAAGACGGCCGCTACCGTGTCAACATGCTGTTTGACCGGGACAACTGGGATACCGGGTTTGAGAGCTTGTGGGTTCGCCAGTCCCGTCCGTATGCCGGCGATACTTACGGCCTGCATCTGCCGCTGCTGGCAGGCACCGAAGTGGCGATTGGCTTTGAGGACGGTAATCCGGACAGACCGTACATTGCCGGCGTGCTGCACGATTCGGCGCACGGCGACCACGTCACCATCCGCAACTACAAACGTAACGTGCTGCGCACCCCGGCGAATAATAAAATCCGTCTCGACGACGAGCGCGGGAAAGAGCATATCAAGGTCAGCACGGAGTATGGCGGCAAGAGTCAGCTGAATCTCGGGCATCTGGTTGATAGCGAAAAGCAGAAGCGCGGCGAGGGCTTTGAGCTCAGAACGGACAGCTGGGGTACCATCCGGGCGCAGAAAGGGATTTTTATCAGCGCGGACGGGCAGCCCGGGGCACAGGGCCAGGTGCTGGAGATGAAGCCAACAGTCAGTCTGCTGAAAGGCGCGCTGAATCAGATAACCGAATGGGGCAGTATTGCCCGGATTCATCACAATTTTTCACCGGACGCAGATTCACTGAGAGAGTTTGTTAACGGTGCCGGTAACCTGAAAGAAGCGGCTTTATTGATGGAGGCTCCCAAAGGGATTGCTTCTGTTACTCCTGATACTGCGCTAATGCACAGTGGTAAAGGCCTCTACCTGCAAAGTCTGGGAGAGGTCAATATTGCAACCGCGCAGCGCCACTCAGTAAACGCCAGTAAAGCGATTTCGCTACTCTCACAACAGGAAGGGATCCGGCTGGTCTCGGCGAAAGGACCACTTGATGTAGAATCACACGCAGACACACTCTCCCTTACGTCACTGAAAGACGTCACGGTTCAGTCAACACAAGGTCATCTGCAGCTAACGGCTAAAAATGGCATTACTCTGGGCTGTGGCGGGGCTTATATTCGTCTTACGCCACAGGGAGAGGTGCATATTCACGGGCCGGGATTAATCAGTCTTAAAGGCCTGCACGATTTGCAGGGACCCGCCAGAGAGGATTTTCCTTTGCCAGAACTGCCGGCATCAGTATGCAAAGAGTGCCTTAAAAAAGCTCAGCAACTGGCGCAGGGTTTTGTACCCAGGGAGGCATAAATGACTGCGCAATGGATTGAAGAAGTCGCTGCTACCTGCCGTACTTCCGGAACTGATTATCTTGATCTTATCATTGATCAGGCAGGGCTGGATTTCAGCGTTATTCCGGCACTGAATGCACTGTCGGTGGAGTGGCAGTCTCTTTATCACGGGCTTCCGGAAGCGTTTATCGTCGATGATGCTCCGCTGGTTGCACGCACTAGACTTGATGATTTTCAGCAGTTGCAGTGGCTGAAGGACATGAGTCAGCAGGTTGCCGTTCAGGCTCCGTTACTGCTGTTGTGCTCACACTGGCCTTTTTCTGCCCTGGCTGGCTGGTTCACCCAGTGTATGGATGTTCTGCAGGAAGGGCGGAGCGGGATTTTACGGTTTTACGATACGCGGATTTTCCCTGTTCTTTTTACACATGTTCTCAGTGAGGAGCAGCAAAAGCCTTTATTGCGACCTGTGCTGTTCTGGGCATGGCAGGATATGGATGGTAATGCCAGAGGTATAAAAGGTAGCGGTACGCCCCAGACCCGCGACGAAAAACCTGACAAAATCGACCTGAGCGATCGCCAGCTTGAGCATCTGATGTGCGTATGTGATGTCATGACCCTTCTGTCGCACCATGCACCGCCAGCGGGCAGGTATGCATCACAACAGGCACTTTTTTCTGATTGTTACCAGGGCATGGTGGAGGCAACCAACCAGGGGATTATTCTGGATGAAGCACGCGAGGCCTGGGTTATGAAAAAGTGGCTTCCCACATAAGTAAGAGCTGATGATCAAAAGAAATCGCTTTATCTGCCGTCACATCCTCCCTTTGTAGATGTTCTTTTCATACAAGGAAAGTCAGATGAAACATTCACTGTTAAGCCCGCTGCTGGCGGGCCTGTTGCTGTTAACCGGGTGCTCGCAGCCTGCTGCTCAGGCCGGAGGAGGTGGTGGTGGAACCATTAAAGCCATCAACCACACCAAATGGGCGATTAACCACTTCAGCGTGGATAACCAGTCGGGCATCGACATTATTGGTCCGTTCCAGGGCGGAGGTGGTGGCTGCTGCTACAGCGTGCCCGCCCGCTGGACGCCGGGTATGACGGTGCGTATTGACTGGGAAAGTGGGGAGGCATCCACTGAAGGTTTTCCTGGATTTGCCGATTCAAAAAAATATAGGGAGTGGAGGGACAAAATGAAAGAGAACGATAGGCAGCACAGCAAAATCGTCCCGGTTCCCGACTATAACGGCCAGGATGTCTGCGGTATCACCGTGCACTTTTTGCCCTGCGATGACGTGAAGGTCACGACCAGTTGCTGGTCACCGAGAAATGCCAACTATCCGATAAAAGAGCCCATCAGGATGAAGGAGCCCAAAGTATGTCCGAAATGAAGGAAACCGATTTAGCCTGGGTACCGCCGCCGTTCCCCTTTAGTCCCGTCTCTGTAAGGAAAGCCAGATGAAACATTCACTGTTAAGCCCGCTGCTGGCGGGCCTGCTGCTGTTAACCGGGTGCTCGCAGCCTGCTGCTCAGGCCGGGGGCGGTGGTGGCGGAACCATTAAAGCCATCAACCACACCAAATGGGCGATTAACCACTTCAGCGTGGATAACCAGTCGGGCATCGACATTATTGGTCCGTTCCAGGGCGGAGGTGGTGGCTGCTGCTACAGCGTGCCCGCCCGCTGGACGCCGGGTATGACGGTGCGTATTGACTGGGAAAGTGGGGTGGCATTCGCCAGTGATGTTCCTGAACTACCAGCGCCAACTCGCCCAATCTATAAAGGTCAAAATAATAAAACGTGGACTGAAGAAATATCAAAATACAATCAACAAATAAGTGTTTGGTACAAAAAAATTAAAGCCCAGAACCGGCAGCACAGCAAAACCGTCCCGGTTCCCGACTATAACGGCCAGGATGTCTGCGGTATCACCGTGCACTTTTTGCCCTGCGATGACGTGAAGGTCACGACCAGTTGCTGGTCACCGAGAAATGCCAACTATCCGATAAAAGAGCCCATCAGAATGAAGGAGCCAAAAGTATGTCCGAAATAACGGAAACCGATTTAGCCTGGGTGCCGCCGCCATTCCCGGCGCAGGGACGTCTTCCGACGCAGGCGATGCAGGTCGGGCAGAGCTGCCATCAGCAGAACAGTGCCGAGCGGCTCTACCGCCAGGAATTGTGTCTGGCGGCCGGACGACGCGTGGAGCCGCCGTGCTGCAAGACGCTGCATATCAGTCTGTTTTTCGACGGTACGGGGAATAACCTGAACAATGACCTGCTGCTGCCTGGCCCGAAGCATCCGACCAATATCGCTCGGTTGTTTCGTGCCACTATAGGAACCGGTACGGCTGGCGGGGTACCGACTGGTGAGCAGGCAACACTGTTAGATGGTGCTGAAGACGGTGATGGGAAATATTTTAAGTTCTACATGCCCGGTGTGGGCACCCCGTTCCCGGAAGTGAACGACCCGGACTATTCTACCATGGGACTGGCGGGCGCAACTAAGGGGGAAGAGCGTATTAACTGGGCCTTGCTGCGCATTATTGATGTACTGAAATTTTCCGCTACTGAAAAATGGTTAACCATCGCAGAGAGTCGGCAGTCTATTAGCAAAATGGGTACCAGCTGGAACCGTCTGTGGTTTGGCGGCAGCCACAACCGTTACGAAGAGTTCAGTCGTTTACTGAATGAGTTAGCCCCGCAACTGAAACCACTGCTCACGCAGCCGGAACCGGGTAAGCCTAAGGTGTTAGGCATCAAACTGTACGTTTATGGGTTTTCCCGCGGTGCTGCCGCTGCGCGTACGTTTGTTCGCTGGCTGAGCGAGCTGCTTCCCCCACCAAAGACGGAAGGCGAAAAACCTCCGCAGTGCCTGCAGATTGGCGAGATGCAGTTGCCTGTCAGCGTGGAGTTTCTCGGGCTGCTGGATACCGTGGCTTCTGTCGGGGTGGCGCACGTGGTGCCGATTGCTGAGGGGCATATGTCCTGGGCTGACGGCACGATGGAGCTGCCGGACGATAAAACCTATGGTGGGCTGATAAAAAAATGCGTACATCTGGTGTCCGGGCATGAGCAGCGCCTTTGCTTTCCGCTGGACTCGGTGCGCCGGAGTGACGGCAAATATCCGCCCTATGCCACTGAGGTGGTTTACCCGGGGATGCACTCGGATATTGGTGGGGGGTATCCGCCAGGGGATCAGGGGAAGGCTAATGGTGAGGATGATGCTTTATTGTTATCGCAGATCCCTCTGAACGATATGTATGCTGCTGCTTTTGAGATCGGTGCACCATTGAAAGTGCCACAGGATTCTTTGTCAGAAGAGATCAGGTATGACGTTTGGAGAATAATGCCTGTTGATCTTGAAGAGTTATTCTTTGTTTCAACTAATCTGGTAACACGCTTCAACGCCTGGCGCGAACTCACCCTGAATCTGACCACCCCGAAAAAAATCACCCCTGAAGAGGCTTCCCAATACGAACCACCGCGTGCCAGTGGCAGTCTGGAAACCGTCGTTGAAAACCAGATTGCGTGGATCACCGCCTGGCGTATCGAACGTTATGCCAGAGGTTCGATGCTGAAAACGCCATTCTACCAGCGCGCCACGAATACCGAAGCGCTGCCCGCCGCGCGCAAGGCGGCAGAAGATGCACGGGATGAGAAGCAGAGAAAGGTGCTTGAAAAGCGTCAGGAGCAGATAGCAAATCAGCCCGCCGACAAGATGGATGAGCTTGTGCTCTGGCCGGGCGTCAAGGATTTTGACCCGGATATGGCGCAGACCCAGTTGTTTGAAGCGGCGAAGGAGTTCGGTAAGGATTACCACGACGGCTACCGTATCCCGGAGAACCTGGCGCAGGTGGTGCTGGATACCGTTCTGCAGCCGATGATCTTCGTTCTTAATACCGATGATGAACCTCAGGAATACCGGCGAATGAAGGCTGACGGAGACGCCCGGGTTGCCGTCCTGTTCCCGGCAGCCGGTGAGGCCAGTAATGCCGAACAGCCTGCCGGGCTGGTAAGGGCGTTATTCGACGACCAGGTGCACGACTCGCGAGCCTGGTTTATGCACGCGGCGCTGGGTACGCGCGAAATGTGGGGCGGCTACTTTCGCTACCGGATGATTTATTTCAGCGACAAATGTAATAAGTCCCTGTCACCGCTGGTGATCGCCGGGGACCTTATCGGGTTTGTCACCCTGACCACGGGTGTTGTGCTGAGCTTCAAACAAAAGACCCTGACCGGAAAGCTGGCGGGGCTGGCCGCGACAGGCGCTGTACGATCGCTGCAGGTTGAGGTGCTGGACAGGATCACCCGTGAACCCGTGGCGGAACTGCCGGGTGGGGAACAGCAACGGGCATTTACCCGGGAGCCGGGTGTGGTGGTTGCACAGCGAAAAGCGCTTGTGGCTGAACAACAGCTGGCACGGGCGCAGGCTGCGATCCCGGCCAGCTGGCTTGAGGATGTCCTGACGGTGACCGGATAAAACTGAGTAAGGAGAACCGATGAGTAAAGTCATCCGCAAAGGAGATAGTCTGCGGGAATATGGTGGCAAGGTATTAGGAGGGCACTACCAGTGTTTTGGTCAGGGATTTGCCTGTAAGGGAGATCCAGTTCGTTGTAACAAACACGGTATGACGACCATCGCGGAAGGTAGCACATTGACCACGGTTGATGGACAGCCCGTTGCGCTGCATGGTCACCACTGTGTCTGCGGCTGTACGCTGGTCAGTTCGTTTCCTGACTGCGGTATTGACCAGTGAGATCCGTTCCTGATTATCCGGCGTACAAAACGGCACGTCCACCTGGTACCGCAAGGTGGCTGTCGGCCACGGCTCTGCTGGTGTTGATCGGCGGCGGTGCTGGCGGTCTGTTGCCCTCTGCCGAGGGTAACAGCTCTCTGGTGGCCGCCATTATCCTGCTGACACTGCTGCTGTCGGGCACTGGCTGGCTTGTGCGGCTTCTGTACTACCGCGTCAGCGTGCATAACGCCGCTTTCTACTATCAGCTGGTGGCATATGAACAGAAACGGTGGTGGGCGGCACACCGGCAGCCGTTCTGGTTAAAAGAAGGCTTGTTGCTGGGACCAGCAGGTACGCGTTCAGTTGACTGGCTGCGTGTGCTTAACCGTGAACAACGTCCGCCGGAGGAAAAAAAAGAGGGCGGCGGCACTGCACTGAGACTGCCGCAAATTTCGGTTATGGCCCCCACTGCTCGTGAAAAGCGGCTGGCGGAACTGCTGGTAATTGAGTGGCAAAAGCAGCGTAGTGAAAACAAACTCACTTCACCGCTGCGTTGCTACTGGCTGGGGGCCGACATCACCTGGCAGGCATTTCGCGCACAGATGGCGCTCGCTTTCCCGGACATTGCACTGCCAGACCGGCCTGAGCCCTGGCAAGGGGAAACCAGCCTGGCTGAAATAGCGGGCGAGCTTGCCGGAGCCAAACCTGATGACACGATACTGATTGCCGGGTGTCAGGTCATCGCGCCGCAGTCAGGAACAGAACGTCCCGCCGGAGAATCTGCGGCACTGTGGCTGGCCGGACTTAATGGTCCGGTACAACTGACGCGTGGTGAAACGTTTTCACCAGAGCAAGGCGACATATTGCTCACCGTGTTCGCCCGAGCGCTGGAACAGAGCGAGCTGGATGAACCACCGGAGGCCTGTACGCTGTTTTCCCGCCCTGGCCTCGAGGCGCTGGCGAATAATGGATGGGATATCAGCCAGCATCTGCAGGACGCCAACTGGGGGGAAATTGGCGATATGGAAACCCTGATCGTTTTATCCCTGGCGGCAATTTATGCCGCGCACTACCAACAACCGTGCGGCTGGATTGCACGCGACCCGATGAACACCCTCGCAACTGGAATAGTAAAACCTGATGGACAACGTCAATAAGCCTGCTGCCATTTCTGTGGCAGCCACGGTAACTGTCTGTATTGCTGTGACCACTTTACTGGTACTACTGGGCGGAGTGGCATGGTGGCTGTGGACGACCGAACGGTCAACGGAATGGGAAACATTGCGTCCGCTTATTGTCTCTGGCTTTATCGTCTGGGGAATTGCGCTCAGCATGCTGGTACTGGGGTTTATGACCTTCCGGTTATTGATTAAGGATAAGGTTAGCCCGTCGTCATCCCGCAAGCATAGATCTGCAAAGGTTACGGGGCATGAAGCGGCTTACCGACTGCTGAGGACACACCTCCGATCGCGCTATAGCCTCTTCTGGCGCTACAAGGTCCGTCTGTTGTTGATTACCGGTGACGACGCTGCGATTGAACAACTGGTACCCGGCCTGCAACAGCAGCACTGGCTTGAAGGCAACCGCACCGTGCTGATTTACAGCGGCAGCCTGGCATCGGAGCCTGACCGCGAAAAATACATTGCGCTGCGTAAACTGCGCCGCGGGCGTCCGCTGGACGGGATTGTCCGGGTACTGCCAGAGTCGCTTAATCTGGCCCCACAAATCAGTGACAATGACCTTCGTGGACTGGAAAAAATCAGTGAACTGCTGCGCTATTCCGCTCCGGTCTGGCTGTGGCAGTTGTGCGACAGCAAGTGGTCGCAGGCAAAACGCACGGAGCAGGCGGTAGGGGCAAGCTTCCCGCTGCGTGCCAAAGCTGACGATATTACCCGTCAGCTTGAACTGATGCTGCCGGCCCTGCGGACGCAGGGGGTGAGTCAGGTCATTGAGAACAACAGCCACGACTTCCTGCTGCGCCTGGGCCAGCATCTCCAGGACGGCGGTATCGTCCGCTGGACTCAGCAACTGGTGCCATGGCTCTTCGACTCTCAGCAACGCGTTCCGCTGCGGGGGCTGATGTTCAGTCTGCCGGAGAAGGATACTGCCGGTACGCCAGTGAGCACAGCCGACACTGAACAGTATATCCCGGGGACACAACGTCATGCGCTGACCCTGCCGGCAACCTGGCAGGGTATCGTTGACGACTGCACCCGTGTGCGTGGTCGCCGTGTCGGTATGGCGTGGGAGCAGACGCTCGCCTGGACGCTGATGGTCATTATCGGTGTCTGGGGGGCGGGGTTGTTGGTCTCGTTTATGCTGAACTATGGACAAATTACCTCTGTAGCGGGAAAAGCCCGCAATCTGGTTGAACATCCTTCCGTATCCGACTATCAGCTGACGGCTCTTCATGACCTGCGAAATAACGCAGGCCGCATGTTGCACAATATTCAGGAGGGCACGCCCTGGTATCAGCGCTTTGGTCTGGACCATAATCAGCAACTGCTTGACGCGATGCTGCCCTGGTACGGCGTGGCAAACAACCGCCTGATACGCGACCCGGCAAATGAGGCGCTTAAGCAAAAGCTCAGCGCGCTGGCAAACTCTGCCCCCAACAGTGACCAGCGGACACAGCTGGCGAAACCGGGTTATGACCAGCTGAAAGCCTGGCTGATGATGGCCCGTCCGGATAAAGCCGACGGCGCATTCTACGCACAGACCATGAAAACCGTGCAGCCGACGCGTATGGGCATCTCGGCCGGTCTGTGGCAGAGCCTGTCACCGGATTTGTGGGCTTTCTATATATCCGAACTGCCAGCGCAGCCACAGTGGAAAATCACGCCGGATGCGCAGCTGGTCAGCCAGAGCCGCCAGGTGTTGTTGCAGCAGATAGGACGACGCAATGCGGAAAGTTCGCTGTATGAAAACATGCTCAAATCCGTGCGCCGTAACTTTGCCGATGTGTCCCTGGAGGACATGACTGGTGGTACCGATGCCCGTCGCCTGTTTACTACCGATGAGGTGGTACCGGGAATGTTCACCCGTCAGGCCTGGGAGGGGGAGATTCAGCAGGCTATCGAAAAGGCCGCAAATTCCCGTCGCGATGAAATCGACTGGGTGCTGAGCGACAGTCGAAAAGCCGTCTCCTCAGACCTGTCGCCGGAAGCACTGAAAGCACGTCTGACACAGCGCTACTTCACTGACTTTGCCGGTAGCTGGCTGAGCTTCCTCAACAGCCTGCAACTTAATCCGGCAAACAATATTGCAGACGTCACCGACCAGCTGACGCTGATGAGTGATGTACGCCAGTCCCCGCTGATTGCCCTGATGAACACCATCGCCTGGCAGGGGCAGACCGGCCAGAAGAATGAAACCCTTTCGGACTCCATCATCAAATCGGCTAAAGACCTGGTGGGCGGGCAGGACAAACCGGTGATTAACCAGTCAGCGTCAGGCCCGCAGGGGCCGCTGGATGACACCTTTGGTCCGTTGCTTCAGCTTCTGGGCAAAAACAAGGGCAGCAACGTGATGTCGGCTGACAACTCCCTGAGCCTGCAAACGTACCTGACCCGTATCACCCGCGTGCGCTTACGCCTGCAGCAGGTGGCCAGCGCTACTGACCCGCAGGAAATGATGCAGACCCTGGCGCAGACCGTGTTCCAGGGTAAAAGCGTGGACCTGACCGACACCCGGCAATACGGCAGCCTGATTTCGGCAAGTCTTGGCGAAGAGTGGAGTGGTTTTGGCAGCACGATGTTTGTGCAGCCTCTGACCCAGGCATGGGAGACCGTGCTTCAGCCGTCGGCAGCCAGCCTGAATGATAAATGGAGCCGCTCGATTGTCGCGAACTGGCAAACTGCCTTTGACGGGCGTTTCCCGTTTGCCGCCAGCAAAAGTGATGCCTCATTACCGATGCTGGCTGAATTTGTGCGTAAGGACAGCGGACGTATAGAACGCTTCCTGACGACAGAGCTCAACGGCGTGTTGCACAAAGAGGGCAGCCAGTGGGTACCGGATAAGGTCAACAGCCAGGGGCTGAGCTTTAACCCGACCTTCCTGCGGGCTATTAATCAGCTGAGCCAACTGTCAGACATTCTGTTCACCGATGGCAGCCAGGGCATCAGCTTTGAGCTGCAGGCCCGTCCTGTGCCGCAGGTGGTGGAAACCCAGTTGACCATTGATGGACAAAAGCTGCACTACTTCAACCAGATGGCTGACTGGCAAAGCTTCCGCTGGCCGGGAGATACCTACAAGCCGGGGACGATGCTGACCTGGACCACCGTCAACGCTGGTGCGCGTCTGTTCGGGGATTATAGTGGGACCTGGGGCTTTATTCGCTGGCTGGACCAGAGCAAGCGTGTACAGCTTGACCGCAGTCAGTGGATGATGAGCTTTACTGCCCCGGACGGTCGCACCCTGCAGTGGGTACTGCGCTCACAACTCGGAAAAGGCCCACTTGCGCTGCTGGATCTGCGTGGTTTCACACTGCCGGACCAGATATTCAGCGTCGACAGCGCGGCCACCGCGCAGGCGCTGATGGCTAATACGGGGAACAATGACATGGAGGGGGGCGAATAATGAGCACTCTGCATAATCTGGTTGCCGCCTGTCAGGCGGATGAAACCCTGTTGCGACAGCAGGCACAGACTCGTACGGAACGCTGGCAGCGCTGGCTTGCTCCGGTCAGCGTGACCAGTCCGACAGGGGAAGACCCGGGATATGACGATGATTTTCAGCGTATCCGCGAAGAGGTCAATAAGCTCTCCGGCATTGATACCGGGTTGATATGCACGCTTGCCGAAAAACTGATGACCGCCACGGCAAAAGATATCCGGGTTGCGACTTATTACTGCTGGGCGCGCCTGCACCAGGATGGCGAAGCCGGCTTCGCCGAAGGGCTTGAACTGCTGGCAGGATTACTGCAGCGCTACGGCATGCAGCTTCACCCCCGGCGGGACCGCAGCCGCAAAGTCGCGCTGGAATGGCTCGGCGGTACCCGTGTCCTGGACAATTTGTCACTGTACCCGGAGGTCGTACGCGAGGATGCACAGCGTACCGCCGGGGCGCTGATACTTATTGCTGACAGCCTGGATACAGAGCCTGAAGCGTCACGGGCGGAGCTGAATGCCCTGTACAGCGCCCTTGAATCCCGCCTGATGAAAGGCGGCGGCGTGGATGCCGTGGTACCGCAGAACGCCAGCAATCAGGCACGTAGTCAGCAGCCATCTCACACGACAGAACAGGACGCGCCAGTGCTGAGCCGCATCACCTCGGGTCAGGACTTACTGGCTCAGGCTCGCACCCTTACGGGGTACCTGCGTGAGCAACCCGGTGGCTGGCTTGCGGCGCACCGGCTGATGAAAAGCCTGCGTCATGACACGCTGAGCGCTGTTCCGGCATCGGATGCTGAAGGGAAAACGCGCATCGAACCGCCGCGGGCTGACCAGAGGGCGATGCTCAAACGCCTGTACCTGCAACAGAGCTGGCTGGAGATACTGGAGCAGGCAGACAGTACCTTCTCGCGCGGTGCCAATCATCTCTGGCTGGATCTGCAGTGGTATACCCATCAGGCCCTGATGAAGTCGGGGCAGGATGTACTGGCCGACATCATCACAGCCGACCTGAAAGGGCTGCTGCGCCGCCTCACCGGGCTTGAAACCCTGGCTTTTAACGACGGGACACCGTTTGCCGATGAGGTCACGCTGAACTGGATAAACCAGAGTGTACTGGGCGATATGTCCGGCTGGCAGGATGAACCTGTCAGCGCTATCAGCACGGGTGACAACGATATTCTGGCGCTTGAACCTGAAGCGCTGGAGAAAGCAGACAGCGAAGGTCTGGATGCCGCACTCCACTGGCTGCAGACACGCCCGGGCACCGACACCACAAAAGACAGATGGCTGCTGCGCCTGCTGATGGCTCGCGTGGCCGAGCAGAAAGGTAAGAATGAACTGGCCCTGCATCTGCTGGGTGAGCTCGACAATGCCGCACAGTCCATCACCCTCACGCAGTGGACGCCGGTGCTGTTGTTTGAAGTGAAATCGCGCCGCCTCAGACTGCTGCGCATGAAAGCCGCCCGCAGTGAAGCCGATAAATCACGGCTTCAGCCGGAGATGGATCAGCTTCTGGCCGGTCTGATTGCACTTGACCCGGCAGGCAGTGCGGTACTTTGTGGGTAACAACACCGGGCATACCTTTAAAACACACATATTCAGGTTTTTATGGACGATTTAACCCTGCGTTATTACGACGCCGAAATGCGCTACCTGCTGGAAGCGGGCGAAGAATTTGCCCGTGCTCACCCCGAGCAGGCAGCAATGCTCAATCTCGATAAAGCGGGGGCGCGCGACCCGTACGTGGAGCGTCTGTTTGAAGGCTTCGCCTTCCTCATGGGGCGTCTTCGCGAGAAGCTTGATGACGACCTGCCTGAACTGACCGAAGGGCTGGTCAGCCTGCTGTGGCCGCATTACCTGCGCACCATTCCCTCGATGTCGGTGGTGGAGTTCACTCCCGACTGGCGTGAGTTGAAAGAACCGATGCGTATTGACAAAGGTTTCGAAGTAAACTCGCGACCGATCGGAGAGAAGGGCACCCGCTGTCGGTATACGACTACCAAAGAAATCACCCTTCAGCCGCTGTCACTTGAAAGTGCGCGTCTGGTAACCGATCCGGATGGTCGCTCGGTCATCACGCTGCGCTTTAATTGCAGCCATCTGGCTGACTGGAGCCGTGTCGATCTCAGTCAGGTCCCGTTCTATTTCAACGCTGATGCACCGCTGGCCTGCGCCATGCATGAAGCCTTTACCATGAACACGGCGCGCCTGTGGCTGCGGATGCCGGGTGATACGGACAGAAGACCGCTGGACGGGTATTTCACCGCACTGGGATTTGGTGATGATGACAGGCTCTGGCCGAAGGGGGACAGCAGTTTCAGCGGTTACCAGTTGCTGCTGGAGTATTTCACCTTTCGAGAGAAATTCATGTTCACGGGCCTGCGTGGGCTGGAGACCGTGCCCTTTCCGGCTGAGCTCCCGTGGTTTGAAATCGACGTGGTACTGACGGAACGCTGGAAGCATGATTTCAGCTTTACCGAAAAGCATCTGCGTCTGAACTGTGTGCCGGTGATTAACCTGTTCCCGCTGGAATCTGATCCACTGACGCTCAATTCATTGCAGACCGAATATATGCTGCGTCCGATGCGTGTGCAGGACGGTCATACCGAGATTTACGCCGTGGATTCGGTGATGTCATCGAACCATCATACCTACGTGCCTTTTTCGAGCTTCCGCCACAAGGGGGGGATGATGCGCCATGAGGCACCGGAATATTACTACCACACCCGCGTGCGCCGCGGTCCGTCCGGGTTGCATAACACCTGGCTTATCCTCGGCGGCGAAGCGTTTGATAGCCACACGGTGCCGGAGGATGAAAGTCTGTCGCTGACGCTCACAGGCACCAACGGGCAGCTACCTCGTCGTGCACTGCAGAGCACCGTGCTTGATACAGTAATGAAAACCACCTCGACCAGTATTGCCGTCCGTAACCTGTGTGCGCCGACGTTACCCTGTTATCCCCCGGCGCAGGATCGTTTTCACTGGCGTGTGCTGAGTCATCTTGGCAGCGGCTTCCTGTCGATGATGGACAACGCCGATGTGCTGCGCGGGACCCTGGCGCTGTACGAATGGACTGACAGCGAGATGAACCGCCGTCGTCTGGAAGCCATCATTGACGTGAAGCACAGTGAAACCGAACGCTTTGAGCAGGGCTATCTGGTCCGTGGCGTGCAGATTGAGGTGACGCTGGACAGCCACGGCTTTGCCGGGCGCGGCGACATCTGCCTGTTTGGCGAGATGCTGAGCCGTTTCTTCGCGCTGTATACCGACATTTATCTGTTTAACCGCCTGATTATCATCCTGCAACCAACCGGAGAGCGCCTGGAATGGGAAGAGAAGCACAACCGCCGTATTCCCGGTTGACCCCGAGGCTGGAGGCTGACCTTAACCGCATTAACTTTTACCGTTTCTGTCAGTTGCTGGAGAAACTGAATCCGGATCGACCGCTGATGGGCTCAACCAGTCATCCCGCAGATGACCCGGTGCGATTTGCACCGCATCCCGGAATGGGCTTTCCGGCGAGCGAACTCAAAGCCGTGGAGTATGACGAAGAGGATAACAGTAAACCACCGCTAATCCGCGCCACGTTTATGGGGATGTACGGCGTGGATTCGCCGCTGCCAACCGCCTGTCTCGACGACATCACCCAGCGTCGTGAAGGGCATGAAGCGCTTCAGGGCTTTCTGGATATCTTCAGTCACCGCATCCTGACGCAGTTTTATCGCATCTGGCGTAAGTACTCTTATCCGGCCACCTTTGAGCCCGGCGGCACCGACAGCATTTCGCAGTCGTTGCTGGGTCTGGTGGGGCTGGGTATTCCCGGTACCGCGAACCACATTGCCACACCGGTGTCCCGTTTTCTGGCGCTGCTGGGCGTGCTGCAGCTACCGGGCAAAACCCAGGAGGGGATGCAGGCTCTGGTGAGCCTGCTGGCACCGGGTACCACCGTTAAGGTCAGTCCGTACTGCCTGCGTCCGGTGGAGGTCAGTCAGCCACTGGGTTTTTACGGTGATGACGATTTTCTGCTGGATGGCAACACGCCACTTGGCGATGAAGCGATGGATGCCAGCAGCCAGTTGCTGATCGCCCTGTCCACCGTTAACGAACAGGAGTCGCAGGGCTGGAAACCGGACGGTCTGCTGTATCAGGACTTTCTGGTGATGCTGCGTGTCTATCTTGGCTGGCGCTTCAGGGCAAAAATCACCCTGACTACCCCCACCCGGTTGCTGGCCGCGCCACCGCTCGGCGAAGGCCCGTTCTGGCTTGGGACGAATGGCGTGCTGGGCGCGGAAGACGAATCCCTTTCGGACGATATCCCGCAGACCTTTACGACTGTAGTGGGCTATTACACCGGGCTGGAGCCCGCAACTCCACAACAAGGAAACCGACGTGTTACGTACAAGTTTGATTAAACCCGCGTACTGGCTACCTGTACTGCTGGCGTTCAGCCTGACGGGCTGCGGAGTGACGCAGGGCATCACCGATGGCACCAAATCGGCCTTTAACGCCGTGTTCTACAAAAAGATTAAGATGCTGCACCTGGATTTCACCGCGCGCGAGGCGCTGAATACCGATTCCCGCGAGAGTAACTCGCTGTCGGAGCCGGTGGTGATCCGTATCTACCAGTTGAAAGACCGCAAAATCTTCGACAAAACGGTCTACCAGCAGTTGCTGAAAGACGGGGAGACTATTCTCAAAGCTGACCTGCTGGCGAGTCGTGATGTGGTGGTGAAGCCGGGTGGTGATGCGAACCTGAATATGCCGATGGAAGCCGATGCACAGTTTGTGGCAGTGGTGGGGCTGTTCCGCCACCCGGATATGGTCAACAACACCTGGAAGCTGGTGATTAAGCGTGAAGATTTTGATCCAGATAAACCCTGTGTGCTGGAGGCTGGCGATAATGCCCTGACACTTTTGTCGGTGAAGGAGAAATAATGATGCCACGTCCTTCTCTTTATGAAATTCTCTGTGGCAATTTTACCGGTGGACTGGAGTTAAATCAGGTCAGTGAGGAAGAACAACTTATTCTTTCGGTGCTCGATAACATGCAGCGTATTCTGAACACCCGTGCAGGGAGTCTTAAGCATCTGCCTGATTATGGTTTGCCGGATATGACGAACATTCTGCAGGGGATGCCGGGCACTGCTCACCAGTTGATGCGTGTGCTCTCGGATGTTCTGCTGAAGTATGACCCCCGCCTTAAACGTATTGAAGTTGTGATGCAGGAGCAGACACAGCCAGGTGAATTGCGTTATGCCATTGATGCAGAGCTGAAAGGCGCCGGACTGGTTCGTTACGGAACAACATTTATGCCGGAAGGCCGGGTGTTACTGCGGCATCTGAAGCAACAGCAGTTTGTGGATAATTCAGTTTATTATCGTGCCTGATTTTTTTTATTCAGGGAGTGGGTGGCAGATAATACATATATGGCTGCTTTCGGTAATAAATGCAAATAAGACATTTACAAAATGTGGTTCCTTTTAATTTTTCAGAAGTTGTTTGTTAATAAAGGAGAGAACAGAATGAAAAAAAACGCCATAATTTCAGTAATGATGTTATCGGTGACGAGTGGTTCAGTGCTGGCTGATAATCATACATTATCGGTTGGTTATGCTCAGAGTAAGGTACAGGACTTTAAGAATATTAAAGGAGTGAATCTGCAATACCGATATGAGTGGGATTCTCCGGTCAGTGTTGTTGGGAGTGTGTCGTATATGAAAGGTGACTGGTCAGACAGTTATCGTGATGAATTTGACGATTTCTACAGACAGCATGCTGATATTAAATATTATTCATTTCTTGCAGGACCAGCTTATCGCCTGAATGATTATATCAGCTTTTATGGGCTGGTAGGTATATCTCATACTAAAGCGAAGGGAGATTATGAATGGAGAAACAGTGTGGGATCTGATGAGTATGATGGGCATTTAAGCGGGTCTGTGTCAAAAAAATCCACTGATTTTGCTTATGCTGCGGGTATCATTATTAATCCGATGGACAATATGTCTGTAAATGTTGGTTATGAGGGAAGTAAAGCAGATATTTATGGAAACCATTCAATAAATGGTTTTATTGTTGGTATGGGATATCGTTTTTAATTACGTTGAACATGTGGTGTAAATATATTACCGCATGCTGCAAAACAACTGGCATCATTCCTGAATGAGACAGCGAGGTGTCAGTTGTTGTTTTTTTGAGGTGTGTTGATATCAGAGTGCTAACAAAGTGAAATATTTATTGGTTAAAGTTTAAATAATCTACAGACTTGTTGTTTAATGTTCTTCGGATATGTTTTTTGTCCGGGGGGCCTGTATTCCTGTGTCTGGAATGTTGGAACAGATATTCAGGAAACAGCATATATCAGGAGTAATGACAGCTGTTTTATCCTGCCTGGGTCTGTATTCGATAAAGGCACTGCAGGAACCATTGAATTTTACATGAGAAGTTTTAATACGTCGTTACTGGTTCTGAAATGGCGGTGGAATGGTCAGACGTTTACTCACCTGAATCTGTTTTCATCAACAATAAAAATATAGTAAATAACGCTTTGGTCCTGAGGAGGGCAATGAAAATGACAGCAGCAAATGCTCTGTTGGCACTGTGTTTGCCTGATGAGGCGCAGCAGTCAGCACAACTTGCCCGTCAGCAGAACCTTCTTTCAAAGTGGGATAACTGGCTGAGGCCTCTGGCAATGGGAAATGGGGTGGGAGAGGATCCAGCCTGTGATGATGATTTCCAGTTGATGCGCGAGGAAATCAACAAGCTGTCCGGTATTGATACTGAAAAACTGTGCCGGCTGGCTGAAAATATTCTTTGTCATACGGTCAGAGACTTAAGGGTGGTGACCTGGTATATCCTCGCCCGTCTGCAACGGGAAGGAGAGGCGGGATTGTGTGAGGGGCTGCAGCTGCTGACTGCCATGCTGAGCCGTTATGGTGAACACTGTTATCCACGTCGTATTAATGCACGTAGGGCTGCGCTTGAATGGCTTAATGGTACAAGGATACAGGACGCGCTCTCTTTGTGGCCTGCTGCTGGTTGTGAACAGACATCACAGACAGCCGCTGTGCTGAGTTTGCTGGGTAGGGTGCTGGAGGACTGGCCTGAAGGAGAACGCCCGTCCCTTGACGGATTAGCCCGGCAGCTTGAAAATCGTCTGGCAGGCTCTGGTGGTCTGGATGGTTTAACCACATCGGATACCCACACGTCTGAAAGCTCTCCGCTTCCTTTGGACTGTTCTGCAGTTCCGGATATTGCTGTTAAATCGGAGAGTGAATTTTTAAGTCAGGCAAAAGTACTTTCCCGTTGGTTGTCCGGGCAACAGGACGGCTGGCTGGCATCGCATCGCCTCATGAAGGCTGTCTGCTGGGATACAGTCAGCCAGCTTCCGGCACTGGGCGGCAGTGGATGTATCCGACTTTTACCGCCAAAAGCAGATTATCGCGCACAGCTTAAACGTCTGTATCTGCAGCAAAACTGGATGGGACTGGTGGAGCAGGCCGGGACCATGTTCTGTGAAGGCGGAAACCGCTTCTGGCTTGATTTGCAGTGGTACCTCTGGCAGGGGCTGACGCGTGCCGGGCATCCGTGGAGCAGTCTGGCGGATTATATTATCAGTGATTTGCAGTTGCTGCTGACCCGACTGCCGGGACTTGAGCAGCTTTCATGGCGTGATGGTACGCCGTTTGCTGATGAGGTGACGCAGGTCTGGATTGCGAAAAAAGTGTGTAACGGGATACCGGAGACGGTTGGTGAAACCATACCACCTGTTTCAGGTGAGGCCGTGGATGATATTCTGGCTCTGGAAGCTGAGGCGATGGAAAAGGGCGAACGGGATGGACCTGAAGCTGCATTGAACTGGCTTCAGCATTGTCCGGATACGGGGAGCCTGCGAAATCGCTGGTTACAGCGTCTGATAATGGCCCGTGTGGCAGAGTAGTTTGGACGTAATGAAATGGCCCTTCACTTACTCGGTGAACTCATGGCCAGTGCGTCACAACTGACGCTCAGTGACTGGGAGCCGGCGCTGTTGTTTGAAGTACAGGCTCGTCGTCTGAAGCTGCTACGGCTTAAGGCTGGTCGCAGTGAAAGCGATAAAGTCCGTCTGGCTCCTGAAATGGATGCTCTACTGGCAGGACTGATTGCCATTGATCCCGCCCGGGCAATAGTTCTGTGTGTCTGATAAGGCCACATCTGATTTTCTTTTTTGATTACTGATATTCAGATGGATGATTTAGGGAAGGTGCGAACAAGTCCCTGATATGAGATCATGTTTGTCATCTGGAGCC
>ERZ1034723.314-NODE-314-length-27700-cov-15.943570_pt1 | contig 27700 bp, 25 predicted proteins | sample MGYA00520637_ERZ1034723 | MGnify/ENA primary metagenome ERZ1034723 (study PRJEB33766, sample SAMN09781719) | gut metagenome | biome: gut microbiome | host: Homo sapiens | place: Madagascar | study: EMG produced TPA metagenomics assembly of the PRJNA485056 data... | reverse complement strand
ATAAAAAAGGCCGCCCTTTTTGAAGTCTGTTAATAACTTCTAGGACAGCCCCGTTGAATCTTTTGAGAGTTCATCTTCCTCATAGATATGCTTTATATGGCGTTGAATTGTAGACCGGTCTTTGTTGTCAAAAAGTTCTCCAATCTTTTCTGCACTAAGCCAAATAGAATTGTCCTGCATAATGACTTCCACTTGATTAGAGCCGTTATGCTCGTATATTTTTATTTCACCCTTTGACAAATCGGTCATTTTGTCTGCTCCTGTTTTCCTACTCATTAGCCACCCAGTTTTGCTGACTGCTATTTTTCTATATCCCAATTCCTCGTGAGGGTAGCCGCAAAGGTCAAAACTGAAGCTTTATGTCCTCTTCCGTCATTTCGTCTATGTCAAAAATATCACTCATTTTTACCCTCTAAAAACAAGGGAAATTATAACATAAAAAATGAAAATTATAAAAGAAATGAAAATGACGTGTCATTATGTCCGTACTCACAACTTAACAAAACGAAAGAAGCGTATTATAGTAAAAGTGTTAAGAGAACTTGATAATTGGACGGAGGCTGACTACAAATGACAAAGAAAGATTATGACATTTTTATAAAAACGTTGCCAAAAATTCTCATAAAATAGTTGACAAATTAAAATTATCTGCTAGACTGATTCTATCTTAAACAAAAGTCCACATGCGGGGGGAGCACAGAAAAATGCAAACAATCGAACCAATGAATTCAAATTCTGTTCTGTTCTGTTCTGTTCGCGCTAATTGTGTTTTAAAAACTTTTCTTAAATCAAGACAGTTTAGTTTTTCTCATAACAAAGACCGCTTGGCAAAGTGTCGTTATGGCATTTTGCAGGCGGTCTTTTTGCGTTTACATTGTAGAAATTACTGGAGAACTTAAGATGGAAAATGCGTTTATAAAATTGGAGATGGATAATATGCCAACTATAGCAGAGGTCATTCTAAAAAGAAACTTAGCAGGATTAGCGAGAAAAACACCTAAGATTGTTATTACTAAAGATGGTGATAAGTTTTACTACTATCTTGAGTCAAAATCTGAGAGTTCGAAAGCAAAATTGTTTTCAAAAGATAACTTTCAAGATTTCTATAATTTGGTTACCAATGAGAAACTCTAAAACATTCAGACTTTCCAAAACAGAATAGTTAAAGGAGATACAAACATGGCATTTTGTTCAAATTGTGGAACAGAACTTGCAGAAGGCGCAAAGTTTTGTGCAAATTGTGGTACAGCTGTAGCTGTGGTCGAGAAGGTTCAGAAGAATCTGGGAGCCAGTTTTGAAGCGGGGACGATATTAATAACAAGACCCAATGCGAATTTCCCAGAAGAACAGACGGTACTTTGGTTTAAAACACCGAATTATGTGGAATGGATTAGTTATAACAATAAAGATAAAACAGCTAAGATATGTGATTCTGGTGAGTATGATCCTCAAACCGGACTCCTTAAAGGTGTGACTGGTGTAGCAGTTGAAGAAAACGGAGATTTCCTGTCAGCATATGTGGGATGTTTGCGCCCAGATGAATATGGTGAGAATCGTTACCAGTTCTGGGAAGTTGAAGGCTGGGAGTATTCGGAGGAAAATCCTAAGATTTATACAAAGGAGCAGGTTCTGGAAACTCTAGATTCTGTTATTGAGGAAATAGCAGAAAACACATTCTGGACTCTTAAGGAATATAAGGAACAATTTAAGGACGAGTAAACAAATTCTTGGAATGTAATAGTAAAAAAAACATTTTGTAAGGGGTAAAAAAAATGAAAAAGATGTTGTCACTTATCTCCGCTTTTTTTATTTGCGGAAGTTTTGCTTTTGCTGATATTACTACTGCAAAAAAACATGAAGCAAGTTCTGCGTATGTTAATGCAATTATTGAATACTGCAAGGCGAGTGCATCTGATCCATGGAACAAAGAAATTATTTCTGGAATTGAACGCTGTGCGAAAAAACTTGCGAGCGGTTCTTGGGGAAATAATTATGGTTGTTCAGCTGATGCGAATGTCATCAAGAGCTGGAAAGAAATGGAAGCTGTTTATCAGGATTTTTTAAGTGGCGCGATTCGATATACACTTACTTATACAGAAAAAGTTAAAATGGAAAAAGCTAACGATTATGACCAGGCTTTTGAATCGGTAAGGTTCAAGCCAAAATTCAGTTTTAAAAAGAATTTCCCTGCTGAATCTGATATTGAGAGTGCATTCAGCAAGTTGATGAAATCTGATTATGCTCTTGCAAGTCAAGTGAAGAAATATGGCAAAAACGTATCACTCAATAGTCCTTCTTGGAAACAACCACCAAGAGAAGTAAAAGGAAGCGATTTGGATTATTTTGGACCTAAGTATAGCGTTAAGGATGCAAGAGATAAAAGCATGCCAGAAGTAGATGTCAAGAATCCTGATACTTCGAATGCTGGTTTTATGAAATCCTTAAAGCTGGTAGCATCTGAAATGAAAGGCGAACGAATAGAGTCATTAGAATATCATATGTCTCCAGATACTGTAAATTATTCAAGAATTACTGAATATTCTTGGAGTGGTAAATATTGGATAGGTTGGAAGCCAACTGTACGCGTTGCTGTTGCTGATAAGAACGGAAATCGAATAAGCAACTGGTCTTGGTGGTATCCTGAAGATGGTTTTGAAATTCGAGTACCTTTGAGCAAAGCTGATAAAGCTGATCACTATATCATTTCTGATACATGGTGTATGAGGGGAAAAGGAGATGGCTCGGTATGCATGACTTATCTGGATTTTAATTACAAACCGCAGTCAAAGCAGATTATCAAGAAATAAGGAGATGCTGTCATGGAATATTATTTTGTCGGAGCAATAATTGCTTGGTGTGTATGCGAGAGCCTAGTCCGTTTCTTTGCAAAATGGGAGTTCGGTTACTTCACATTCTTTCTGGCACCATCTGATTGGTTTCATATAGTGATTCGGCATTTTGTTATTTTGCTGATAGTATTTGTTGCCGTTACGATTATTTCGGCAAAAGTATTAGTAAATGTGTAAATATAGATTTTGGAGGAATAGAAATGAATAGTTACAGTAAAGAAATACGTGAGAACGCAAAGGCAGAACTTGACGTCGCAAAAATGGAAGCGAAGACAGAAAAAATACGTGCCAATGCGAGCCAGAAGATTTTGGAAAAAGGCGCCCGTAAAGAAAAATATAACAATCTTCTTCGTTTTGAATTTTCATCAGACCCAGCAGAGCATGAGCATCAGTTGCTCCAATTGTGCGGGGATTTCTTAAACTGCTATGATGAAAAGGGAGGAGCAAAACTTTATAAAGCATATAATTCTTTATTGGAAAAAGATTTGACGATTCTTATGACTTCAAATATTGACTTGTACAATAAAATAAATCCTTTGTTTGAGAAAGCTAAAGTCAAAGGATTTAAGAAAATTAAGAGATTCTGGTTTATTGCAGGGGGAATCTGGTTAGTTTCTTCTATTTTGCTTGCCATTGCATGGAAGGGATCACTTGGATCTGCTTTCTTTATATCGACTATGTATGTTGGCATACCTGCGGCTATTGTTTGGAAAGTCAGAAAAGGTTCAATCTAAGCTGACTAAACTGATTGCATGATAGCTTCTGCATTTCGTAAATGTGGGGGCTGTCATACTAATGCAAAAGAAAAATATAATCATTCATGAAATTAAAATTTTTTTTATTTGTTTTCCCTATAATTCTTAGAACTCCCATTTTTGCAAAAACTCTTGTTCTGGAGCGCCCCGTAAAAAAACGAAGTTGCCGGCTACAACAAAAAAGTTTACAAAGAGAACGGGAAGGTCAAGCTGTATGTAAACGAATTTACAAACGATAAAGACGGCAGCAAGCTTGGTTTTGCCTATGCAATAGAATCGGATTCGCCGGAAACTCCTGTTCTTGCAGAGTTAAATGGAGTGGATAAAGATTTTAATTCCGAGCGGGATGGTGGCTGGCTTATTTACTATGAAAAAGGAGAGAGCTTTTATATTGGTTCAATCTGGAAAAACGGTTATAAAACCACCGTTACGGACATAAGCTGCTTTTATGAATTTGATAAGAAAATTGGATATGATATTTATTTTATCTTCTGTTATATAAGAGCTGTAAATCGTAAACTTACTTTTGAAAATGACATTTGTTACACGGATAACTGCCATTTCTGGTGGGATGATAATATAACTGCTTTTTCAATCAGGCTTTCGGAATTTTCTGATTACGAAAAATATTCAAAAAGTCACGGAAACAATCCGCCTTATCCTGGCTTCAAAATCTGCCTTTTTCATGACAGCCGTGCAACTGGAGCAAAAATCGCAGAAAATCTTAAAAAAGGTATGTGGAAAACAAAGTCGCGGAATGCACAGCGGCCGGGCAGCGGACCTCCACAGTACGGCGAACTGACCTGCTGGTACGGTGAAGATGATATGTGTGATAGCATTGAAGAATTTGCAAAGGATTATTACGGAAATTCCACAATGTCACTGGTAATAGATTTTGCGCCTGTAAAGGTGAAGTAAAGGCAAGGAGGCTGTAGTTATGGAAAATCCACAGGAAAAAGATGATGAAATCGTAACATTTTGTGCTGATGGTGAAGTAATCTGGAGAAGCGAAATTGAGGCGATTATGGCCGGAAAACCGATTGAAAAGGAGCAGAGCAGCGAAAAGACGAAAGATGATGCGGCTAACAGGTCGGAAAAATGATGAAGGTTGATTCTATGGATTCTATGGAAAACAATGAAGAAAAGGAAATTCAGAATTCAGCGTTCTTTGATTTTATCCGTGCGGAAAATCCCGAAACTGTATTCAATACGCTTCAAAAGGAAGATGATTATTTTGTTGCGCTTGTTTTTTCATGCATCTCCGAAAGCATGGCAAGTTCTATTTTTGCGAAGTTTGAGCTTGAACGGCAGATAAAGATTCAGGAGCAGATTGCCAAAGGACTCAAAATTTCTGCCTCTGTTATAAAGGCATACGAGGAATCTTTTAAAGAAAGTCTTAAAAATCAGACCGAGGAAGAAAAAAATCATATTGCGGGTGCGGAGAAAGCCTGCAAAATCCTGCAGCTTTCAAAAATCTCTGTCCAAAAGGAATTTATGGCTGGGCTTTCAAAGCAGAATGACACACTTGCGGCAAAATTCAAGGAAAAGCTTTTCTTTTTTGATGATATTCCGCTTCTTTCTGACCGCGCGCTCCAATGCGTTTTGCGCGAAATTGATGAAAATATTCTTGCAAAGGCCCTAAAAACAGCCGCTGAGCCGACTTGCGAAAAATTTTACCGCAACATGAGCGAAAAGGCAGCCTCAATGCTCAAAGAGGATATGGAATTTCTTGGCTCTCTCCGCCTGAAAGACGTGCTTGAATGTCAGCAACTTATCGTGAATGTTGTTTTGCGGCTTGAAGAGAAAGGCGAGATTGTGATTGAAAGGCCGGACTGCCGAAGATGGAACTGAAATCACCCTTGCGGCGAACACGTTCACCAGAGATGGCTGGACGTTCTCCGGCTGGGCGAAAACTTCCGGCGGAAGCATAGCCTACGATGACAATTCCGGGTACACAATCGGCACGGCGGACGTTACGCTCTATGCCGTGTGGGGAAAATCAGTAACTGCCGACAATGCCGCGACTGTAATTGCCGGACTGGAAGGCGGAACTAGGGAAAATCCGAATGTCTATATGATAAAAATTACAGACAAAACATTGACTGCGGAACAACTGAAAGAAATAGGAACAACGATAGAAACAGTAGCAAATAAAAGTAATTATTACGCATTCTTCACTCTTGATCTTTCCTCCGCAACCGAAGTTACAGAAATTCCAGAGGAAGCTTTTTCTACCTGTAGGCTAAGAGGACTGATTCTGCCGGATTCTTTGGAAACAATCGGAACAGGTGCTTTTGGATACAATAAGTTTGAAGAAATTGTAATTCCTGACAATGTGAAAACTATTGAAGACGGCGGTTTTGAGTATTGTTCAATTCTTAAAACAATAACGCTTCCTGCAAGTCTAGCTTCCATCGGTGCATCCGCATTCAAAAATTGTAACAGGCTAAAAACCGTGAACTACGGCGGCACGCAGGCGCAGTGGGCACAAATCAAAATTGATGATTACAACGACAAGCTCACCGGCGCAAAGATAATCTGCACCGACGGCATTATAAACGGCGAGTAAAAGAGATTCCTGACCGAGTTTGCTTTGCAAACGTCGCAGCATCAAGTGTGGAAATGACAAAAGGCTGCGTTATTATTGTGCTGTCCTTCGTGTCATGGGGCTGTCCCAAAAGTAGGGGGCCGCCCTAATAACATAAAAAAGGCCGCCCTTTTTGAAGTCTGTTAATAACTTCTAGGACAGCCCCTTATTTTTAAACATAGTTACTATATTTGCTCAACGGACTGGGTACGTTTTTTATCGTTGTTTTGACATTTCAGTGCTTTCTGTCATAAAAACAAAAGGAATACTTCCTAAGACCCGTAGCGATACTTCCTAAGAGGCTGAGTAATACTTCCTAAGACCCTAAGGAATACTCTCTAAGGGTCTTAGGAATACTTACTTCAGGTCTTAGGGATATTCACTTCAGGTCTTAGGAATACTCACTTCAGGAGTTAGGAAGTATTCCTTCAGTTTTTAGATGCTAAAATACAAGAAAATTGTTAGATTTTCCAAATTAGCACGGCAACTATAACAGCGAATTTCCTTGTTCCGCTGAAAATCCCAGGGCAAACGCATTATAAATAATTTAAGTAAAGTTTGCGCGAAGGAACGGTTTCTGGGGCAAAAACACTCTGATTGCTGCGACCGCGTGAGCGGGCAATTCTATAGTTACTTTGCAACAATCAGAGGATGTCCAATAAGTTCTGAATGTCATTGCTGAACAATTTCTAAATGATTGTAATATATGCATTTAGAATTTCGGGTCAAGTCTATAAAAGCCTATGAATGACAAAAAAGATACTTATTGGACATCCCCATTATTGCGCGATTTTGAACCAGAAAACCGTGTCTAGGAGCCAGTTTTATGCTGAATACATTTATAATGCGTTTGCCCTGCTGAAAATCCTTCCGAATATAGGCAAAAATCAATTTATGTGTTAAACTCTGCAAATTGAATTTTATGCGGCACACACCAGTGTCGAAGATGAGGTTTTTATGGCAAAAGAAAAAGATGTGCATGCTTGCACTTTGGACAAAATCATCAGTCTTTGCAAGAGAAGAGGATTTGTTTATCAGGCTTCTGAAATTTACGGCGGAATGGCTGGCGCATGGGATTACGGTCCTCTTGGCGTTGAATTCAAGCGCAACATTCAGAACGAATGGTGGCATTATATGACTCAGCTCCATGATGATGTTGTTGGTCTTGATTCTGCGATTTTTCAGCATCACACAACTTGGGAGGCTTCAGGCCATGTAGGACATTTTTCTGATCCGATGATTGACTGCACAGAATGCAAGGCAAGATTCCGCGCTGATCAGCTTATTGAAGATTATTTTGACAAGACTGGCGAAACCCCTTCAAAGCCGGTTGATACAATGAGCCATGAAGAAATGAAGGCTTTTATTGATGAAAAGATTAACTGCCCGACTTGTGGAAAGCATTCTTGGACTGATGTGCGTGAATTTAACTTGATGTTCAAAACTCATCAGGGACCTGTTGCCACAGAAGCATCTTTGGTTTATCTTCGCCCGGAAACTTGCCAGGGAATTTTTACAGACTTCAAGAATATTGTTCAGTCAAACAGAATGAAAATTCCGTTCGGTGTTGCCCAGGTTGGAAAATCGTTCCGCAATGAAATTATCTTCAAGAATTTTATTTTCCGCACTTGCGAATTCGAGCAGATGGAAATGGAATATTTCTGCAAGCCGGGAACAGAAGATGAGACTTTTGCGCGTTGGAGAAAAGACCGCTGGAATTTTTATTTGAAGTACGGAATTGCAGAAGACCATCTTAACTGGCATCACCACGACAAGCTTGCTCACTACGCAAAAGACGCTTACGATATTCAGTACAAGTTCCCGATTGGTTTTGAGGAAATTGAAGGAATTCACAGCCGCACAGACTTTGACCTTTCGCAGCATGAGCAGTATTCAAAGAAAGATATGCATTATATCGATCAGGACGACGGAAACAAACGTTATATTCCTTATGTTGTTGAAACTTCCGCCGGACTTAACAGAAACTTCCTTATGTTCCTTTGCGAGGCTTATGAAGAGCAGAATGTTGCAAAAGAAGGCGAACCTGAAGACTTTAGAACTGTTCTTCACCTTGATCCTCGTCTTGCGCCTGTTACTGTTGCGGTTCTTCCTTTGATGAAAAAGGACGGACTTGCAGAAAAAGCAAAAGAAATTCAGCATATCTTAAAAGAAGATTTTGTTACTGATTATGACCAGAGCGGAACAATCGGAAAACGCTACAGACGTCAGGATGAAATTGGAACTCCATTCTGTGTTACAGTAGACCATGACACGCTTGATTCTTCCAGCGCGGATTTCAATACTGTTACAGTTCGCTTCCGTGATTCAATGGAGCAAAAGAGAGTTTCCCTTGATGATTTGATTCCTTTCATTCAGAAGGAAATAAAATCTTATGTTCCTGTAAAACGCTAAAGTAATTAAAACGAAATTCTTTAAAAGGGTTGCTTAAAAATGCTGACGACTTTTTATGCAGCCCTGTATTTTTGTTATAGGCTGGTTGCAAGTTATGGAATACGTTTCTCTCGGAAAAACAAATCTTCTGGTTAGCCGCACTGGTTTTGGCGCGGAAAGCCTTGACTGCAAGGAAATCGAAAGTTTCGGTGAAGATGCCGATGAAAAGGCTTGCGCAATTGTTCATCAGGCTTATGCCGGCGGAATGAATTTTTTTGACACATCGCATTCCAAGCCAGTCTGTGAAAAACGCCTGGGAGCAGCCTTGCATGGAATCAGGCAAAATGTGATTCTTGCGACAAAGACTGCCGGCCAGGACTTGCATGAAATCCGCCGCGATTTAGATGAAAGCCTTATGTCTTTGGAAAGCGACACTCTTGATTTGTTCCAGCTTGAGAATCCGCTTATTGTACCAAAGAAAAACGGTATGGACGGAATTTACAATGAGCTTTTGTTGTTAAAAGAAAAAGGAATTGTAAAGCACATTGGAATTGCAACAGAAAACTACGACATTGCAAAAGAAGCTATTGAAAGCGGACTTTACGAAGTTGTTCAGTTTCCGTTCAGCATGATTTCGCCAGATTCAGTGAAGGCTCTTGTAAAATTGTGCCAGGAAAAGGAAGTTGGTTGTATTGCTTCCCAGCCATTGAACGGCGGAGTTGTAAACGACATTCCATTGGCGTTTGGTTTTTTGTATCAGTTTGAAAATGTTGTTCCTGTCTGGGGAACTCATACTCAGGAAGAACTTCAGCAGATTCTTTTTTTTAACGACCATCCGCCAGTTGTTGACAAGTCATTTAAAGAAGAAGTGCAAAAGGTTCAGAACTTTTTCAACTAAATCAACTTATTTTACAAAGTGTCGCCAAGGGATTTCCGTAAGTCATCGGATTCCTCTTTATTCATTGTGCGCACAATTCTTATTGTTTTGTCATCTGTCTGAATTCTTTTTGGAGTTCCGTCTGGATTTACGCTTCCGACAATTTGAACAATAGGATTTTTAGGGCTTGCAGGAGAAACGTCAACAACTTGTCCGACTCTTCCGTTTGAAAGAAAAACAAATGCGCCGATTGGAAAAAGCGAAATGCTGTATAAAAGCGCTTTGATTATAGTTTCATCATAAAGATGATTGCTGTTCTTTAGCATTTCAATCATACCTTCGTAAGTTGTTCTTGCCTCTCTGAAATTTCTTGGAGCGGTGATTGCCTCAAATGAACAAGCCACACCGATTATTTTTCCGTAGAGCGAAATGTCGTTTTTTAAAAGATGCCTTGGATAGCCAGTTCCGTTTTCACGCTCATGATGATCCAAAACTCCCAGTTGGATTGTAAACGGAAGTCCTGCGTTTCTTACGATGTTATATCCGATTATAGTGTGAGTCTGCATCTGCGCTTTTTCTGAATGGCTAAGCGGATTGTTGTTCATGTAAAGCTGCGGCGGAAGTCTTATCTGTCCTATTTCGTGCAGAATGCTTGCGACTCCAAGCTCGATAAGTTTTTCATAAGGCATTTTTATTTGCAGTCCGATTATGATTGCAAAAATCGCAGTTCTAAGGCTGTGGCTTATTAAAAAATTTTTATTTCTCGTTTCAAAGCTTGGTGAAATTCTAAGCAGGAATTTTTTATTTTCCCTTACAAAGTTGCAAAGTTCAAGCACTTTTCCGTTTAGTTCAGGCAGAGAAATTATTTTTTGTGTCGCATATTTTGTGTAGACATAATTTATGAATTCCATAAATTTGTCATAAGCGTTTTGCGATTCTAAAAGTTTTCTGTTATCTTCTTCTTTTGAAATAGAAGTTGGCTCTGAAGGAAAATCAAAAGACTGTTGTTGTACTGTTTGCTGATTTGCATTTGCTGAAAAATTCCGGTAAGCAGTCTGCATTTGCATGGCTGGATTCTGAAAAGCCGGCATTGGGTTTGCCTGCTGAAAAATCTGCTGTGTCTGAACTTTTTTTTCTGGTTCTGTGGTTTCTAAAGTAAATTCTGAAAGGTCAACTTCTTCGCTTGTTTTAAATTTTTCAGGAATCTGCTCTTCTGGAACAGAATCCTCTTCATCTGTAAATTCAGAAAGATCTACTGACTCAGTTTCTCCAAGTGAAATTTGCTTATGTTCTGTTTTTTCTGGATTTTTATCTTCTTCAATTTTGGAAAGAATTTTTTCATCTTCGCTAAAGACTTCAAGGAATCCCCACTTCTTCAAATATGAAAGTATTTCTGGTGTTACTGTGCAAGGTGGAGTTGTCAGCAAAAAAAGAGAGTCAAGCATTACATCTGAACTGAAATGTGTGTCAGGTTTTATTTCTGCAACTTTGTATTTGACCATAAATCTTTCCTATTCATTTTATTATCGGCAGAATTTTAGAAAAATTAATATATTATAGGCTATCTATATAAACTGACCATGCAATTTTATTTAAAAAATGAAAAGACCAAAGGAACTTCCTTTGATCTTTTCTCACGGAGATATTTAACATCTTTGTTAGATGTATGGAAATTCTTTACAGACGTCTGGATGTCCTCTAAGATTTCTCAAAGAACCGTCCGTAGTAAATTTCTATCACTGCACGTTTATATTATCGGTGAAGCTTTGGAAGACTTTAATTGGAATTTGGAAAAAATTTTTTATATAGATTTATTGATTTTAAAAGTTCTGTGTAAATCAAATTTGAATAACGTATGCTGTAAAGTTTTTTTTCTGCTTCAGAGTCGTTGGAAATTTTTTCTGAAAGGGAATCAAGCTGCCTTTGTGTTGGAAATACAAGGGCGGCCGCATCCTTTGCTGAAGACGATGAAATTTTTTGATCTATTTCATTTAGCTTGCCAAAAACTTCTGGAATTGAAAGAGGAGAGCAGAGTGCTTTGTTGCAAAGATTGATTCCTCTTTTTGCAAGAGATTCAAGAATTTTTAAGTTTTCCCCGAACTGATTTTTTTGCTGCTCAAAAGAAATTCCTTTTGAGTTTGATAGTTTTTTCTTATTCTCTTGGGCATTTTCAAAAAAGATTTTTCGCTTATCTTTTATAGCAGGCTTTAAAAGAAATTCTTCCAAGTTGAATTTTTCTATTCCATTTATTGCAAGGCTTTCCGGTGTAAGTGAGAATGTTTTTACTCCTTGCGAGACCGCATTTGTACAATTCTTTTCAAACCACCATGAAAAAAGCTGCATTTTTTTATCTGTTAGAATTTCATTTCCATTGTAGTCTTTTGCATAAAACGGAGCGGCTGAAAATAAAGTTTCAATGTTTTTTGTTTCAGATGTTTTTATACGGAAACTTTCACAATGAATTTTTTCTTCAAACTTTGAGCCTCTGATGTGGGTTTCTTTATTTGGAAAACCTAAGTCCATTCCGGCTAAATAAATTTCAGAAGCTCCGCACATTCTTGCAAAGTCCCACGCTGTTGTTGTTACACTTCCGCCTGCCGCAAGCAAACCTTTTTCTTGTGTATTCTTTTCAAAAAAATTTCCGATTGGAAACATTGAAGAAAATAGGATAATTTCCTTGCATTGAAATCTAAACACAGAAGGATAAACTGCGATTTCTGTAACAAGAATAGATTCAGGCGATTTTAAAAACTCAAGATGAAGAGAGCAGTAATACTGCGGATCGGCAAGGATTATAAAATCCGGCTCAACGTTAAATTCCAGACACGAATGAAGAGATGTGTCTACACAAACGGTTATTGCTCTGTCTTTTATTTTGTTTAAATGCGGAAGAATTTTTTCTAGACTTGGACCTGCTGCTATAATTACAAATGGAATGCCGTTTGCTGTGTTTAAGAATTTATTTACTCCGTCTAATTTTTCAATGTAGTCTAAATTCTTGCAGCTGTTGCTTAGCCAAAGCCTTGAAAATTTTTCGAGAGTGTTTGTGTTGACTTCTTCCTTTTGTTTGTTCTGAAATATTATGTTTTCAACTGAATCAAAATATTCTTGGTTGTGCGCAGTATGGGATTTGTTTTTAAAAATATGAGTTTTTGAATAAGAGCAGTTTGAAATTAATGCGGCGGTTTGTTCAACTGAAGCTCCAATTATAAAAATTAATTTTTTATGCTCAAAAACCGGCGACCAGTCTATAGCCTTTAATGCGGAAAAAAAAGTTGCAGTATCTTCTTCAATTATAATCAAAGTCGGCTCTGAAAATTTTCTTGCAAACTCTACAGGTCCGTACCCTAAGCCGAATCCAAGAAAAATTGCAGTGTCTTTCTTTTCTGAATCAAAACGGTTTACAAGATTGTCAGCTTCTTTTTCAGGATTGTACTTTGAATGAAGCAAAAGATTTTTTCTTTTTGCAGTCAGGCTTCCGTTTTTTGCAGTTTCAAATTCGATTTCATTTGAAAACTTAACTTCTAGTGAATTTGAAAGCTCTGGAAAACGCTCCTTAAATAAAAAATAATTTTTATTCCAAATCGAGTTCAATAGTCATGTTCTCCGTTATCGGTGTTCCGGGTTCTGGACTTTGAGCGGAAACCCAGCCTTCGCCTTTTATTATAAAGTTCAGGTCATCTCTTGCCAAAAGCGGAATCAAATCTCTTTTTGGTCGTCCTGTAAAATCCGGCACAACTTTTCCAATTGAAAGCGGCAAATTTTCTTTTATTGTGATTCTACCTGAATGCTCAAGGCTTGCGGCTCCCTCACGGTTGATTCCAAGGTGATCGATTATTTCATCGGCGGCTTTTGCAATTACCGGAGCTACAATTCTTCCTGCGTAAGTTTCGCCTTTTGCTTTTTCAATAACGATGTACAAAACAATCTGTGGATTTTCGATTGGAAAAATCGCCATGCAGTTTGAAAGAAAATCTGTGTTGCTGTATCCGCCGTTTACGGTATCTGCCATTTGCGCAGTTCCTGTTTTTACACCAATTGAAATGTCTCTTAACGAAGCTCTTGTTCCTGTTCCGCTTTTTGCAGTTGTTTCCATGCAGCTTAAAAGATAGTCCGCAGTTGAACTTTTTAAAACGCGGTTTCCGTAAGTCGGCTCATGTTCGTATTCAGTTTTTCCGTCTATGTCCGCTATTTTCTTTATAAACGTCAGTTTTATTTGAACACCTTTGTTTGCAAGAACTGTTGCGGCTTGAACCATTTGCAGTGCGCTCACACTTATTTCCTGACCAATTGACATCGTGGGCTTGCTTCGTGCAGACCAGTATCTGTCATTTTGGTTTTTTACAGAGCCTCTTGTTTCGGACGGAAGCTCAACGCCAGTTCTTTCTCCAAATCCAAACCGCCTGATGTAAGATAAAAATTCTTCCGTTGTTATTTTTTCGCTCATCTGTGCCAGCGCATCGTTGCATGAATATTTTAGTGCGCTTCTTGCGTTAAGCCAGCCGTGATGGTCAAGGCAAGTTATTCTGATTGTTTCTCCTGCGGAAGTCCGCCTTTGATAAAGTCCGTCGCACAAAAAACTGTCATCGGCAGTAATTGATTTTGAATCAAGAAATGACGCGACTGAAAAAATTTTAAATACACTTCCCGGCTCGTAAGCTGTAACAGATGCCCTGTCTGTCATTTCCTGCGTTGAGGCGGAAGTGTATTCATTTAAATTTGCGGACGGCAAACTTATGTATGAAAGTATTTCTCCGTTTTTTGCATCTGCGGCAACCAGCATCAGACTTTCAGCTTGAGTTTCTTCCATTGATTTCTTTGCGATTTTTTCAAGTTTATACTGAAGCCCGGAGTCGATTGTTAAATAAACGTTGCTTCCGTGGATTGTTCCAGTTGCATCAGGACTCGGTTCTGGGGAAAGAATGTTTTGCTTGGAATATTCAATTCCGCTAAGTCCTGTTCCGTCATCCCCCATGTAGCCAATCAGCTGGCTTGCCAAAGAGTTTTCAGGATAAAGACGACCGGGAATTTTGTCAAATCGGGTGAAGTTGTAGTAATTGTTTTCATCAATTATTTTTATAAGCTCATTATATTGTTCTTGTGAAATTTTTTTCTTGATGTAAATGAAATTTGCGTTTTTTGCGTTTTGAATCTTTTGCGTTATTTCCTGTATTCCCATGTTTAATGGTTCGCAAACTTTTTCGGCAAATTCGTCTGGAGCTTTTATGAGTTTTGGAGTTACAACGAAATGATAAAAATTTGTCTGGACTGCGAGCGGCTTTCCGTTTCGGTCTGTAATTGAACCGCGCTCAATTGTAACTGGAGCTGTAATTGTTTTTTTCTGCGGATAAAAAGCCAGTTTTACAAATTTCACATAAACATAAACCAGCCCGACTGCGCATATAAAAAAAATAAATCCAATTCGGAATTTATTAAAAAAAACACTCATTTAAAAATCACCTTGCCCAAAATATTCTTCTGAGCCACAAAGCCGTAAGTTCTTGAGTCAATTGAATTTTCAAAATTATCTCCTATTGCAAGAATCATTCCTCTTGGAACACAAGGGCTGTTTTTTATCAGATTATACTGAAGTTTTGTAAGCGAGTAATTTTTTTCTCCTACGTGCAAAGTATATCCTGAATCTGATGAATATTCTAGGGATGTGCCTTCCGTGGCAATGCATCTTTTTACAACGAGATTGTTTTTATAATAATAAATTACAATGTCCCCTGTCTTTGCATTTTTCCATCTGATTAAAGTTGAGTTGCCGAACGGATTTACAATTCCGTATGAAAGTTTGCAGACTAAAATTTTTTCGTTATCGTGAATTGCAGGCTCCATTGAAATTCCTTGCACTGAAAGAATGTCAAATACAAAAACTTTTATTACAGTTCCTATAAAAATTCCTGCAAATATGTATTTCCAAAAAGTTGATTCCTGTGATTTATTTTTCATTATTATATTCATCGTCAATAATTGCTAATATCAAAAACTTTTTTTGTCGATATTGAAACTATGGAAATAATAAATTGCTTGGAAGCTTCTGGTTCTAGAAAAAATACTACACACTTGATTCGACACAATATTTTGCGCAGTGGTCGTACTTCAGCGAAATCTGTTTATAGAACACGCAGTGTTTTTAGCGCAAATTCGGTTAGAGCTGATTTTAATATTTTTTCATTTATTCAGAATCTTCGCGGGCAAATTGGAGTTGCAGGAAAGCGGATAAAGATTGCTTCCCGGTTTGTCTGGCTTGTTCCTGTTTTTGTTTTGTGTGCGGCTTCACCTTTTTTTGTTTCCAAGTTTATTTCCTTTTCTGAAAGTTTTGCAAAAAATATAAATTTAAATCCTGTTTCAATGGATGAGTTTCAGGCTCTTGACAATGCGATGAGTGAATTTGCCTTTGACCGGACTTCATATTTTGACAGCGAGGGAAATATTTTTTCTGAAGACGGAATTAAACTTGAGGCCAATTCTGTTCTTTTGAAGCAGCCTGTTGTTTTTCAGAATTACACGGTAAAGCCGGGCGATACGATAAGCGGAATAAGTTCAAGATTCGGACTTTCAAATATTTCAACATTGATTGCTATAAATAATATTGGAAACGTCCGCTCAATTTATGCAGGTCAGAAACTTTCAGTTCCTTCTGTAGACGGACTTGTTCACTTGGTTTTAAAAAATGAAACTCTTGATTCTATTTCAAAAAAATATTCTGTTTCTGTTTCTGATTTGCTTGATATAAATGACTTGTCATCTGAAAATTTACAGGAAGGACAGAAAATTTTTATTCCGGGAGCAAGGCTGGACAGCAATTCTTTGCGGAAGGCAATGGGAGAGCTTTTTGCAAATCCACTGAAAATAAGATACAGGCTTACTTCAAGATTTGGTTCGCGCGCGGATCCGTTTACTGGTGTTGCATCCCATCACACTGGAATTGACATGGCTTGTCCTACAGGAACTCCGATTTATGCATCCATGAGCGGAAAAATTGCATACACAGGATTTTCTTCTGTATTTGGAAATTATGTGATTATAAATCATTATGACGGTTATCAGACTTTGTATGCGCACATGAGCAAAATCATTGCTAAAAAAGGCGATGTTGTTAGTCAGGGCACAAGAATTGGACTTGTTGGAAACACTGGATATTCTACCGGTCCGCATCTTCATTTTACAGTTTATAAAAATTCAAAGCTTGTAGATCCGCTTACAGTTTTAAAATAAATTTTAGAGGAAATTTATATGAACAAAAATTTCAAGTTGTGCAGTTTTGCTTTTATAGTTTTCTTTGCATTCATTTTCCCGGCTTTTTCTCAAATTGAATTTGGTAGTTTGGATTTAAACAAAGACGATTTTCTTATATTTTCCGCTGAACAAAATATTCCGGGGACAGTTTCTTACAAGTCGCTTTTTTTTACTCAGCTTGATGAACAAAAAATAAAAAAAGAACCCGTGATTTTGACTTGCTTCCCGGAAAAAATGGAGCTGCTCAACGAAAATAAAATTCTTCAGATTAGAAACAGATACGGAACTGCAAAATATTCTGTTGAAGATAAAAATTTAAAATGGACTTCTCTTGCTTTTGGAATTCCAGAAAATTACAGCCGGGCGAATTTAATTTCTGCAAGTCCAGACGGAAATTATTTTTGCTATGTAAAGAAAACAAAAAACACAACAGGAAAGCTTTTTGTTGTTGACTGTAAAACACAGGAAGAAAAAGTTCTCCTTGAAAAAACTTCGTTTAGCTACAAGTCCATAAATGCAAAATGGTCGCCAGACAGCAAGTTTCTTCTTTATGAAAAAGACGGCTGTGTATATTTTATAACTCCAAGTGAACTTTTCAAAAAAATAAATTTGCCTGAAAGCTATAGAAAAATTGGAGATGGCACAATCGATAATGTTCAGTGGACTCAAAGTGGAAATATAATTTACGTTTCAAATGACCTTGTTTTTTTAATTGAAGAAAATGAGCTTTACACAAGAGGTCTTTACGCAGCTCTTATTGGAAGCGGAAAAATTATTGGACGAATTCCAAATGCGTTTGATCCGCTGAAAGATAAATTCTGGACAAATGAAGACGGAACAAAGTTTGCGGTAGTTTCAAGCAAAAATACTCTTTACATTTATTCCGCCATGGAAAATCCAGAGCTCAGCTATTTAAAGCCGGAAGGCGTTTTTCCTTTTTCAGAAATAGACGGAATCTGCTGTGATTTTAAAATTTTCTGGAGCGGAGCTTCTTCACCAGTTTTATGGTGCGATTCTTTTTCTTTTGAAAATCCAAAGAGAGTCAGCTATGCTTATTCTATAAAAGAAAAAATGGAGCTTTTGTTTAAAACTGAAAATTCCATTTCTCCAGTTGTTTCGCCGGATAGAAAAAAAATCGCTTATACAGATGCCGGAAAATTTTTTGTGTATGATATTTCTGCGCAGAAAGTTGTTTTGTCAAAGCCAGAAGAAAAAATTGTTTCAGCTGCATGGAACGGAAATTTTTCAATTTACATTGGCGGAGAAGAAACTGTAAAACTTGTAAATTTCCGCGGAGATGAAAAACTTCTTTTCTTGTCTTCCGCTTGCCAACCATACTGGAGCAATGAAAAAATTTTGTGCAAGTCTGAAATTTCAAAAGATACATTTGTTTATGAGGCGGACAAAAATACTTGGAGAGCAACCTTGTCGTCTTCCACAGAAAATTTTTCACGGCTAGAAAAAAACGGAAGGTACAGAGTTTTCCTTGGTTCTTCTGTGAATTCAAAGTTTTCAAATTCAATTTATGTAAGATCTCTTTCTGGAAAAACAAAAACATATTCTGTTTATAAGGAAACTGAAAAATATTCAGAGCCTCTAAAAAAGGTTTCTCTTGTTTTTGATGCATTGAAAAATTCAGAAGGACTTGCAGAAGTTCTTTATACACTTGATGATTTTAGAGTAAAGGGAACTTTCTTTTTGAACGGAGAATTTATCCGGCGTTATCCGCACAAGGCAAAGCAAATTGCATTTTCTGGAAACGAATGCGCTTCAATGTTTTTTAGTTGCGCCGATTTGGTTGAAAATAATTTTATAGTTGATAAAGATTTTATTCAGCGTGGTCTTGCAAGGAATGAAGATGAATTTTTTACTGCGACAGGAAAAGAACTTTCACTTTATTGGCACGCTCCGTTTTATCATTCAAATCAGCTTATGAAAACTGCTGGCACGGAAGCGGGTTATAATTATGTTGAAGTTTTTAACAAATTCAATGACAGAATTACATTTGAAGAAAGCAAGGAAAGCGGCAAGGAATATTTAAATGCAAGCTCTCTTGTTGATTCATTTGCTGAAAATCTTTATGGCGGAATTGTGATTCCAGTTTCAATTGGAACTATGGATGGAACTCGTCGTGATTATCTTTATGAAAAACTGGATTTACTGATTTCTTCAATTTTAGAAAACGGATATGAAATTGTTTCTTTGAAAGATTTGCATTAAATTTTTATCTGCATTTCTTGCGCTTTGAAAATGCCTATTTGACTAAATGTTTTCAATAACGTAAAGTTAAGTATGTTTGTGACTAACAAGTGCCAGTGCAAGGAATGTCAGAATCCTGCGCTTTCAGTAATCCGCGACAATGAAATTATTCCGCATGAACCGGGCTTTTGCTTTGAGCATACGGAAGATAAAATTGGTCATCTTACATCGCTTTTGAACTATATAAATTCACATGAAAAAATTATCGGGCTTTGCGCTTACGGAATATCCGTGAACGGCGTTGACCTTTCAGGTAAAAAATTTTACGGCTGCAATTTTCAGCACTCAACTTTTTCAAATATACATTCAACAGGTTTGAAATTTAAAATATGCACGCTTGATTTTTCAACATTTTCAGATTGCGATATGCTGAACAGCGACATTCAGTTTTCCTCTTTTTCCGGCTCGAAATTTATTCACGTGGTTTTTACAGGAAGCGATTTGGTGCATAACAATTACAACGGAATAACTGCTTACCAGTGCAGCTTTGATGATTCGGATTTTTATAACAGCCGTTTTATCCGTGCAATTCTTATGAACACGTCAATGAAAAACTGCAATCTTAAAAAAGCGATATTTTACAATTCTGCAAGAGAGCACGTTTCATTTAAACTTTCAAATACGCGGGAAGCTTTAATTGACAGAAACAAAAGCGGCTTGATTGAAGACTTTTCGGAATCGGAAGGAGAAGACGAGCTATGAAACTTTATTTCCATTTGTGCGTAGACGGATTTACAAACAGCTACACTATTTTAAATGACAGGCCAGATGTAAAAGAAGCGATTATTGTTGACCCTGGAAAAATTGACATGGAAACAATAAATTTAATTGAAGAAGGTGGCTATAAATTGTCTGCGGTTTTGATTACGCACAAGCATACTCATCACATACAAGGTCTTAGGACACTTAAAAAAATCTACACTCCTGTAGTGTATGCGGCTGATGCTGGAATTTACGGAATGGACTGCTCGATTTTAAATGGCGATGGAATTGTAAAGATTGCAGGTTTCAATGTTGAATTTTTTTCTGTTCCGGGACATTCTCCAGACAGCATGGTTTATAAAATTGAAGATGTAGTTTTTACAGGTGATACTTTGATTTCTGGTGTGACGGGAAGCACTTTGAGCCAGTATTCCCATAAATTGCTTTGCAAAAAAATCAAGGATAAAATTTTTTCACTTCCTAATAGGACTGTTGTTTTCCCCGGACACGGTTCTCCAAGCACTATCGAAAGTGAAAAGCAGTTTAACATTGATTTAATTTAAAAGCTATTCTAACCTTTGAATAAGCGCAACTCTTCCGCAGGCAAGCCCCCAGTTGTCAAAAGCGTAGCTGTTTAGAATTTCTGCCGCATCAACAAAAGCCTGTGCATTTGTGCTTCTGATATATTCCGCGCTTTCCGGCTGAATCCTGTTGACTGAACCTCGTCCTGCAACTTGAATAAAATAATTTCTTACATTTGAAAAAGACTGCTGCATTATGTAAGCCATGAATTCATTTTGCATTAAATATTCATCGTTTGTATCGTATCCAAGTCCTGGCTGTGTTTCCCAAAATTTCTTTAGAAAATTCAAAGAGTCTTCGTCAAACATATTATAGCAAGTTGCAACGATATTTCTAAAATCCTCATCAGTAAAATAAATTCCGTGCCAGCTTTCGTGCGCCATAAAAGTATGCCTAAGATATTCCGGTGATTCCCTGCTGAACGAAACGACCGCGCCTTTTCTGGCTTTAAATCCGTCTTTGTCTTTTTGTATGATTTTATTTGCAATCAGAATTTCTTTTAGGATTTCTTCATAGCTGTTTATTTGAAAATTTTCCTGTTCAACTAAAGAAAAGAAATTCGCCAAGTCATTGGCTTTGTAGTCGTGCGCATTGTAGCCGTGCTTGTTTTCTACAAAATCGTCAGAAACTAAAGTTCCTTTGTATCCGGCTTTTTCAACAAAATATGCGATTCTTGTGAAAAACTGATTTTGAATTTTGTAATTTGCAAAATCAAAAACCAAAACTCCGGGGAAAAGTTCCCATTCAAAAATTTCGTAGTCACTTCGTCTCCAGTTTTTTTGTGGCCAGTTGTTTATAAGTCCCAAGTCAGTTTTTAACGGGTACAAAACTTTTCCTTCTGTATCCTGCGCAAGAATCGGATTTGAAGGTTTCATTATGAGTTTTTTTACAAGCTCTTTGTTTTCTTGCAGCTCAAATTTTTCAAAAGGATTTTTTAACGCTGAAGTTTGCAATGTTTTTGAGTTTGCGTTTTTTGAAAGGCGGATTGAAAGTTTTTCACTTCCGGCGGAAAAAGTTATTCTTTTTTGATTTTTAAAAGTGCCGATGTAGTCCGAATCTGTAATTCCGATTTCAATTTTTGGCATTATGCGTGTTGGAATATTTTGATCTGGAAAAAGATTTTTCGCATCGCTGAAATCCGCAGAATTAAAATCCCATTTTATTTTTCCTCCGCTAGGTCCGAATGCAAAAAGCGGAATGTTTTCATTTTTCCAGCCAAGCGCCGGTTCTGTTATCTGCGCTTCGGTTACTTTGAATTTTGCATTTCCGTATACAAAAAATCCGGCTGGCACAATGTCGTTTTGCGCAATTGAAAATACAACTCTAAAATCTTCGGATTCAAACTCTGAAAAATTTCCGGTTACAAGTTTTCTTGAATATATTGATGTCTTTAAAGTTCCGTTTGAAAAATCATCGTCAAATAAAAAGCCCAAAGCAAAAACGCTTTCTCCTGATTTTGGAATTGAATTTTTTGCAAATGAAATTCTTACAGAAAGTCCTGCGCCTGATTTTTTGTAGCGGACGTTGCTAAAATGCGCCTTTTGATTTTCTGTGAATTTAAAAAACATATATTGTTTTTTCTGCGGATTAGAAATTTTTGCTTCCGCCGCAGCTTTGTTCAATGCAATTAAATTTTCTCCGCTCATTCCGATTGAAGAATTTTTAGCTTTGAATGCGCAAGAGGAAAATGCAATAACCAAAAACAATATTAAGGATTTAAAAAAGAATTTATGCATGGGAACATACTAAACTTTTTTTTTAGTTTACGCTACACTGATAAAATGTTTGCTTTTGTTCCGGGAAAAGATGTACTTTTGTTTCTTGCAAAAATTCAAAAAAAGATAATTTCTGTTTTTAATTCAAACCGCCCTGCGAAATTTTTTGCGGCTCCTGTTTTTCCTCTTTGGGCATTCTTTGACTTTGCTTTTCCTGAAAAAATAATTTCCTGCGAATTTCTTGAGCCAGTTTTTAAAGATGAAAAATTTATTTTTCCAGTAAAAATAATTTCCTTAAAAGATGAAAAAGAGAAGTTAATAAACCTTGAAATTGTATTTGGAAAAATTCTTGGGGAAATAAAAAGCAGCCTTGAATTTCATCTTGATTCAGACGAAATAAAAAACTGCTTTCCATATAAAATCAGAGTTTTTAAAATTGGAAATGTTCTAGTTCAAGACAACAACTGGCAGCTGTTCGATGAAAAATGGTGCAAATGCCAGCCGCTTTCTTAGAAATTAGCGCATTACTTTTTCGCCACGGTCCATTGCAATCAGGCCGGACTTTAAGAATTCAAGAATTCCGTAAGGCTCAAGAAGCCGCTTTAATGAGCTGATTTTTTCTTCGCTTCCGGTTGCTTCTACAATCAAAGTGTTTTCTGAAACATCAACGATGTGGGCGCGGTAAATACTGCAAGTTTCAATGATTACGCCTCTATTTTCTCCGGCGGCCTTTACTTTTATAAGGGCTGTTTCACGTTGGCAAGTTGAAGAAGAATCGCAGTGTTCAATAGAAATAACTTCAACAAGTTTTGAAAGCTGTTTTTCAATCTGCTCAAGAATATATTCATCTCCGCGAACAACAATTGTCATGCGGGATTTTTCAGGATCTGCAGTTTCGCAGACTGTGAGTGAATCGATGTTATATCCACGACGGCTAAAAAGGCCGGACACACGGCTCAATACACCTGCATGGTTTTCAACAAGAACAGAAAGCACATATTTTTTCATTTCAAACTCCTATAAAAAATCAATGAGGAAATGCTATTTTCCTAATTCAGAATAAATTCCAAGAAGCCGAATTTCTTCAACTTTATCCGAAAGTTTTTCCATTAACGATTTTACATATTCCGCTGCATTTTGATTTTTAATTTCAGCGTCCGCATAGAACCAGTATCTCCAAGGCTGTCCTGCAATCGGGCGGGATTCAAGGCGTGTCATGTTCAGTCCGCAGTCGTTGAAAACTCCAAGCACATTGTACAATGCTCCCGGCTCATTTTTTGTCTTAAAGATAAAACTTGCCATGTTTGCAGGAACATTTGCTTCTTTTGCGCCTTTTGGCTTTGTAGTGTGGTTCGCCTGAATTACAACAAAACGCGTGAAGTTTCCAGGATCATTTTCAATGTCCTCCGCAAGAATTTCGAGCTTGTAAAGAGATGCGTTGACTGAACTTGCGATTGCGGCGTTTTCCTTTGACTTTTTTTCTGCCACAAACTGGGCTGCGGTTGCTGTGGAAACTGCGTCTATAAAATTCCAGTCTTTGTGGTTGTCTAAAAATTTCTTGCACTGGCTCAATGCCTGCGGATGCGAATAGACATTTTTAATATTAGAAATCGTTGCGCCTTTTATTCCAAGCAAGGCGTGCCGGATATTTAAAGTTATAGCTCCTGCAATGCTTACGTCTTCAAACCTGCTGAAATTGTCGTAGTTTTGGAATACACTTCCTGCAAGGCTGTTTTCGATTGGAACCATTCCGTAGTCTGCTTTTCCGTCCACAACGCTTTGGAAAATTTCTTCAAATGAATCGACTGCAACGGCTTCAACATCATGAGAGTCAAAGTAGCGTGAAATTGCCTGTTCCGCATACGCGCCTCTTTTTCCGCTGTAAACGCAGACAATCTTTCCGCTTGAATTTTTTTGTCCTGAATGCACAACAGAAGAATTTTCTTCACGGATATGGGCAACTGATTTTCCGATTACAGGCGCAAGAGCTTCAATGTCGTGCATCATCTTGTCGAACTGGGAAGGAAGCATGGACTGCGCTCCGTCGCTCATCGCTTTTTCAGGATGATTGTGAACTTCTACAATTATTCCGTCTGCTCCGGCTGCAATGGAGGCAAGTCCCATGGATGGAACTTTGTCGCGGATTCCAACGGCATGGCTTGGGTCTACAATAATCGGAAGGTGAGTGAGAGAACGCAAAACCGGAACTGCGGAAATGTCCAGCGTGTTGCGTGTTGCGTGCTCAAATGTTCTTATTCCGCGCTCGCACAAAATTACGCTGTCTGTTCCGCTTGAAAGCAAATATTCCGCAGACATCAAAAGCTCTTCCAAAGTTGCGGTGTAGCTTCGCTTTAAAATTACAGGCTTGCCGATTGCTCCGACTTTTTTTAGAAGATCAAAGTTCTGCATATTCCTTGCGCCAATCTGATATACATCAACGTAGTCTCTCATAAGCGGAATAAGAGATTCTGAAACTATTTCTGTAACAATTGGAAGTCCGTATTTTTCTCCGGCTTCCTTTAAGTATTTTAATCCTTCTTCGCCTAAGCCCTGAAAACTGTATGGAGATGAACGCGGCTTGTATGCTCCGCCTCTAAGCATGACTGCTCCACTGGAAGCTACAGCGGCTGCAATTTCCATCATCTGCTCGCGGCTTTCAACGGCGCAAGGTCCCGCAATGGAAACAACGTGCTGTCCGCCTATTCTTATTATTTGTCCGCGATTGTTTGGAACTTCAATTATTGTGTTTTCTTTTTTAAATTCCCGGCTTGCAAGTTTGAACGGCTTGCTGATTGGAATGACATTGTTTACGCCCGGCAGAAGCTCAACTTCCCTTATGTCCATAGAAACTTTTCCTACGGCGGCAATAACGGTGTCTTCTTCTCCGACGATTTCATTAAGCTTGAAATTTTTTTCTTTTAAAAACTGGCAGATATATTTTTTCTGTTCTTCAGTTGAATTTTTCTTTAATACAATAACCATTTAAAGAAAATCTAGCACAAACAGTTGAATTTTTCAATTCCTGCTTTTACGCAAAAAAAAGCCACTGCCGGTTTTGTTCCAGCAATGGCGTGGTTTGTTTTAGTTGAAAAAATTAGCTGTGGCTGTTCCAGCTTACGGTTCTAAGAATGTCCCCAAAGACACCTGCCGCTGTAACTCCTGCACCTGCGCCATAGCCACGGACTGTAAGCGGAATTGGCGTGTAACGCGCTGTGTGGAATACAAATGCGTTTTCTCCGCCACGTACTCCAAAAAGAGGATCTTCCGGCCCGACTTCAAGCATTCCAACAGAAACTTTTCCGTCTTTTATGCTTGCTCCCATTCTAAGAACTTTTTTGTCTTTTCTAAGCGAAGCCATTTTTTCTTCAAAGTAAGAATCCAGTTCAGGAAGTTTTGCAAGGAATTCTTCCACAGAACCTTCGAGAGAAAATCCTTGTGGGAAAATTGAACGCATTTCAATGTCTTCAAGCTCAATGTTCATTCCGCTTTCACGGGCAATGATTAAAGCTTTTCTTGCAACGTCAGTTCCCTTTAAGTCGTCGCGCGGATCCGGCTCTGTGTAGCGCAGCTGTTTTGCTTCAAGAACTGCCTCGCTGAATTTTTTGCCTTCATCAAGTTTTCCAAAAATATAGCTCAAACTGCCGGACATGATTCCGTTGAAGCCTGTGAGCTTGTCGCCCGACTTGAACAGATTCTGCAAAGTGTCAATGATTGGAAGACCTGCGCCGACGTTTGTTTCATATAGGAATCTTACGTGCATTTCGTTTGCAGTGTCGCGGAGCTTTTTGTAGAAATCCATGCTCATTGAATTTGCTCTCTTGTTTGGAGTTGCAATGCTCATTCCGGCCTTGAAGATATCAAGATAGCGTTCTGGTAAATCGTAGCTTGCAGTGCAGTCAACAAAAATCGGATTGATAGGCTTTGTCTCTTTTACAAAGTTGATTATCTCATCAAGGTTTGTCTTTGTTCCGTTTTTCTTAACTTGATCTCTCCAGTCGCCAAGAGAAATTCCTTCCGCATTGAAAATCATTCCGTCGATATTTGCAATTGCCATAACGCGGATGTCTATTCCCTGCTCCAAAAGCATTTTCTGCTGCTCGCCAATCTGGTCAAGCATAGTTCCGCCGATTGTTCCAGCGCCGAATGCAAAAACCTGAATTGACTGGACTGTGTTGAAGAAGAACTGGTGGACAACGCGCACTGCCATGTCTCCGTCTTCCGCCTTTATTACAGCTGAAATTGAACGTTCGCTTGAACCTTGCGCAATTGCAAGAATGTTTACATCGCGGCTTGCAAGTGAATCAAAGAAAGTTCCTGCAACGCCTCTTTTTTCTTTCATGCCGTCGCCGATTATTGAAACGATGGCGCAGTCAGCCTGGACTTTTATAGGATTTATAAGCTTTGTTGAAATCTCAAGTGAAAATTCTGATTTAAGAACATCCTGAACTTCATTTGCAAAAGCTTTGCGCACGCAGAATGAAATTGTATATTCAGAAGACGACTGGGTAATCAAAAGAATTGAAATTCCGGCATTGCTTACCGCAGAGAAAATCCGCGCCGCCATTCCCTTGCGTCCTTTCATTCCGGAGCCGCTTACAGAAATCATTGCGCAGTCTTTAAGGCAAGAGATTCCGCAGACCGGACCTTTTTTTGCAGAGTTTTCAAACGGGCCTTTTCCGATTCTAGTTCCGCGCGCAGAAGGATTGTGAGAGTTCAAACTCCAGGCTTCAATTCCTTTTGCCGCAAGAGGAGCCAATGTCTTTGGATGAAGAACTTTGCTTCCGAAGAATGAAAGCTCCATTGCTTCTTCATAAGTCATGTCGTCTACAAGAACAGCATCTTTTACAACTCTTGGGTCTGCTGTGTAGATTCCGTCAACGTCAGTCCAGAATTCAACTTTAGAAGAACCAAGGCAAGAGCCAACAATCGCCGCGCTAAAGTCAGAGCCGTTGCGTCCTAAAAGTCCCATAACAGGTTTTGCGCCTGTTCCAGAAATCCATGAACAGATAAATCCAGGAAACAAAAGAATTTGCGCCAAAGGTGCTGAGCCGTCTCTGTAGTCTGCAAAAGCGTCAGCGCAGTGAGCATAGTCTGGCTCGCCTTCTTTTTGGTCGCCGGTTGTATAAATGAACTTGCGTGAATCCAAAAGCAAAACGCTCTGTTTTTTTGCAAGAAGGACTGCTTCGACAATCGGAGCACAGATTAATTCTCCCATGCCCATGATGCGGCAGTGAACGGTGTCCGGGCATTCTCCAAAAACTGTAAGGCCTGCAAGAAGTTTTTCAAGCTCAGAAAATAGAGACTCGATTTTTGCATTTACAGATTCTGTGCTGAATTCTGGCAATGCTGATTTTATTTCCGCGCAAATATCCGCGTGAATTCTACGAAGCTCGCTTACAAAAGATTCAGCTGTTCCGCCGGAAGCGCAGCCGTCAATTGCAGTTTGAAGCTTGTTGGAAATTCCTGCAACGGCACTTACAACAACACTGATTCTGTCAGACTTTGCACGTCCGATCATAATTTCCACGCTGTCAAGAATACGGCGGGCGGAACCCATGCTTGTTCCGCCAAACTTTAATGTAAGCATAAAAATCCTCTGCTAAAAAAAATATTTCGTTATACTACCATTAATAGAATGAAAATTCAATCAAGAATATTTTGAGCAAAAACACGTTTTTTTATGCGGATTGTTGGAGTTTTAAGATGTCTTTCGCGAATTTAAAAGAATAATTTTAAAA
>ERZ1034723.312-NODE-312-length-27708-cov-11.235526_pt1 | contig 27708 bp, 31 predicted proteins | sample MGYA00520637_ERZ1034723 | MGnify/ENA primary metagenome ERZ1034723 (study PRJEB33766, sample SAMN09781719) | gut metagenome | biome: gut microbiome | host: Homo sapiens | place: Madagascar | study: EMG produced TPA metagenomics assembly of the PRJNA485056 data... | reverse complement strand
GGGTTAGGGGGGTAGCGGAAAAACAGGGGGTGTCTCTCGCGCAGGGTATAGGGCTATATACACACATCCCCTCCCCCCTTTCACAGACCTCTCTGCACTGGCTTGTCAGCTGCGGAAAGCTATGCCGGTACTCCCTCTGGATGGGGTGGCGGAAAAAGGGGGCGGGGGATTTTATGTAGAACATTACGAAAATAACTGAAACCCATTGTGTTCACTTGACGAAATATGCTTGAATGAAGTTGGCGGGATAGAACCCGCCTGCCTCCTGTGTCAGACGCCAGTTTTCACCTTCAGTTCCTTTCCTGTTGCCCGGTGGGTCCGAACAGCCCACCGGAGCATGGTTTCGTAGCTCAGTCGGAAGAGCGAGCGGTTGTTAACCGCTGGGTCGCAGGTTCGATCCCTGCCGAAACCGCCAAAATTTTTTGTGAGAGGGGGCCGAAAGCATGGCCAAGACAGCATCGAACCACAGCAAGGCGCACATGGACGATATGAACAAGAAGGCCGCCGCGGCCCACAGGAAACAGACGATCGAGAGGATCAAGGCGTTCCTGAAGCAGTCCGAGGAATACTTTGATGTGCAGGACCGGCTGGAGCAGGCATACAGCGAGGCGGGTCTTGCCAATGCGATGCGATGGACGGTTCAGCGGCTTCAGGGGTATTACGACTACAACGATGGTCGGGAGGCCGAGGTGGTCGAAGCACAGGTGGAAGCCTTTGAAGCGGGCAATGATGAGATCGACGATCCCCGCTGCGTCATGAGCTACTACGTGCGGCTGGCGTACCAGCGGATTCAGGAGCAGATCGACACCAGCCCCATCTACCAGGAAAAGGGCATGGTGACGCGAGGCATTTTCCTGAACAAGCAGAAGCGTCTGGGCGGCTATCAGGACAAGCAGGAGACCCGACAGGACATCAGCGTGAACGTGACCTTCGGGGACGGCGTGGACGCAAGCGACTTCAAGTGAGGAGGCGGCAAGGTGAACGGCCTGATTTTGGTTTTATCTCTGATCTGCGGCGCGGCCAGCATAGGCGCTGCCGTATGCGCGGTGCTGATTTTGCGGCTGCTGCGGGAGATCAAAGCCCCCTCCCCCACGGAACCGAAGAAGCCGGAGGCGGAAGAGCCTACGGACCGGCAGAAAAGCGTGGAACAGGGCATTGACAACCTGATGACCTACGATCTGAACACCATGAAAGCCAGCCTGAAGGGGCGGGAGGTGTGATATGGCGGTTACGGTACAGCAGATTTTCAACATCGCCATCCACCTGATGGATTCCCAGAACGAATCCACCGGTTCCACGGACACGGCGGACACCAAGGAGTACCGACTGCGGACCGTTTCTCTGCTGAACAGCGTGCTGGACCGTGCGTTTCCGTACAGCGACAACTACCGGGAAGCGCTGGAAGCGGCGGGCGGCAAGCGGCCTATCTGCCCCAAGGTGGCGGATATGGCGGACGAGGTGGCGCTGGATGAGCGGATCTGCACCGGGGCGCTGCCCTACGGTCTTGCAGGTCTGCTGCTGCTGGAGGAGGACCCCAGCAGAGCCAACTTCCTGTGGCAGACGTTTCTGGAACAGCTGGAGCTGTGCCGCCAGAGCCTGCCCAGCGTGATCGGTGACGTGGAAAACCTCTACGGCGGCATTGAACACGGGGAGTTTGGAGCATGGTGGTAGATGGGACGTGGGTCTACCGCTGCCCTATCTGCGGGAAAGCGCTTCAGCACATCGAACCGGGCAGTGTGATCTACAACACGCCGATTTACTGCCGAAGGTGCAAGGTGAGCCATTATCCCACCATTTTTGAGGGGCGGGAGCTGGATACAGACGTCCCCTTCCCTCTGAAAACCGAATAAAAACGAGAGCCCAACGAGGCCATGAGAACGGCGAAAGCCGTTTCTTGTGGTCTCGTTTTTGTTTTATCAGCAAAGCCAGACCAGGCTTTGAAAATACAAAGATCCGGCCAGACCAGGCCGGGGAAAGAGGCCAATATGGACGAAAACATGAACCAGATCCCCGAACAGGAGCCCGAGACCACGGACGCCTTTTTGGACGATTGGGACGGCGGCACGGAGATGACGGCAGACCAACCGGAGGAAACCGCAGAGCCGATGGAGACTGGCGAGGAAACGCCTGTCGAGGATCCCAGTGAGAGCGCAGAGACGCCGGAAGAAGGCACCCAGCCCCCCGCAGATGCGGAACAGGCAGCCCAGACGCAGCAGACCGAGGCGGATACCGTGGACGCACGGCCTCAGACATGGAAGCTGCGGCACATGGGCGAGGTGCGGCAGGCAAACGAAGCGGAAATGGTGGCACTGGCCCAGAAGGGTCTGGACTATGACCGCGTTCGCAGCCAGTATGACGAGTTTAAGCCTGTGATGGAGATGGTCAACCGCTTTGCAAACCAGCAGGGGTTGAACACCAAGGACTACATTTCCATGCTCCGGGCGCAGGCAAAGCAGGCCGAGGGCCTGAGTGAAGCGGACGCACGGCGCTCCGTGGAGCTTGAGGACCGGGAGGCCGTTGTGGCCGCCGCAGAAGCAGAGCGGCAGGCCCAGCAGGACGCCATGGCGCAGGCCCAGAGGGCCGAGGCCGAGGCGGCAAGCCGCCGTCAGGCGGACATTCAGGAATTTCAACAGACATTCCCCGAGGCAGCAAAGGATCCCAACAGCATCCCGCCTCAGGTTTGGGCAGATGTGCGGAACGGCTCTTCTCTGGTAGCCGCCTACGCCCGGTACGCCGTGCAGCAGGCGCGGCAGGACGCGGCAGACGCCAAGCGAGAAACCGCCTCCGTACAGCAGAACCAGCGGAACGCGGAGCGCTCCACCGGCAGCATGAGAAGCGCCGGGGACAACTCCAAGACGCGGGACGATTTCGGAGACGCCTTTGACAGTGCCATGTAACGGCTCTTTTGCCTATGGGGAAACCGGACGAAAGAGAGGTTTTTACCTATGGCTATCAACTACGCAATTAAGTACGCAACCAAGATCGCGGAGCGCTTCAAGAAAGCCTCCATCACCGCCGATGACTGCGGCAACAGCTATTCCTGGCTGAATCCCAACAGCCGCACCATCCGCATCGGCAGCGTGAACACCGTGCCTGAGACCCAGTACACCCGCAGCGGCTCCAACCGCTTCGGCGAGGTCCATGACGTGGGCGACACCCTTCAGGAGATGACCTGCGAGCAGCAGCCCGCCTTCTCCTTCACCATCGACGCGCTGGACCAGACCGATCAGGCCATCCAGAAGTCCGCAGGCAGCGCTCTGCGCCGTCAACTGGACGAGGTGACTATCCCCGGCATGGACAAGCACCGCATCAAGAAGTGGATCATGGGCGCGAACATCGCCGTCAAGGAGACTACCGCTCCCACCAAAGCCACCATCGGCGGTCTCATCATCGACCTGAACGCGAAGATGACCGACGCGCTGGTTCCTCTGGAGGGCCGCACCCTCTACATCGCCACCGAGTACTACAAGCTGCTCAAGCAGATGCCCGATTACATTGGCGTGGACGCTCTGGGCAAGGAGGCTCTGGCAAAGGGCGTTGTGGGCGAGTTCGACGGCTGCCGCGTGAAGCCCATCCCCACCAGCTACATGCCCGCCGGTGTGTACTTCTTCATCAAGCACAAGGGCTGCACCGTGGACCCTGTGAAGCTCCAGAAGTACAACATCCTGACCGAGGTGCAGGGCTATTCCGGCCCCGTGGTGCAGGGCGTGACCTACTATGACAGCTTCGTGCTGGGGGCCAAGGGCGACGGTGTTGCCGTTTGCGGCAATGCTGCGGTTCTGGCGGCACCCGTGATGTCTATTACCGGCCATGCCGTCAGCATCACCGCCGTGTCCGGCGTGGTGTTCAAGTACACCACCGACGGCACCAACCCCCGGTATTCCACCACCGCTGAGGTCTACACCGCCGCTGTGACCCTGACCGCCGGTCAGACCATGCGGGCCGTGGCCACCAAGGACGGCTGCGTGGGCATCGAGGGCACGAAGGATCACGAGTGATCTCATGGGAGGGGGCTTCGGCCCCTTCCCCCATATATGGACGGAGCGGGCGCATGAACCCGGCCCGTCCACCAGATATAAGGAGCGATTATGCCTCGATATAAACAGACAGCAGGCGGAACGGTGCAGGTGGATCTGGGGACGCTGAACCCCAAGCAGAAGAAGTTCTGCCAGTCCCGGAGCCGGTACACGGCTTACGGCGGCGCCAGAGGCGGCGGCAAGACACACGTTCTGCTGCGGAAGGCGGCAGGCGGCGCGCTCACTTACCCCGGCATCAAGATCCTGATCGTGCGCCGGGAGTACCCGGAATTGGAGCAGAACATCATCCTGCCCATGCAAAAGCTGATCCCGCCGGAGGTGGGCAGCTACAACGGCAGTATGCGCATGATGTTCTTCTGCAACGGAAGCATTATCAAGTTCGGGCACTACGGAGCGGGAGACGATCAGGAATATCAGGGCCTTGAATTTGACTGGATCTTCATAGAGGAGGCCACTCAGTTCTCGGAATCCCAGTTCCGCACATTGGGCGCGTGCTTGCGCGGTGCGACCAAGTTCCCCCGGCGGATGTACCTGACCTGCAACCCCGGCGGCATCGGCCACCTGTGGGTAAAGCGGCTGTTTGTGGATCGGGAGTACCGGGAGGGGGAAAAGGCCAAGGATTACACCTTTATCCCCGCTACGGTGGACGATAACCCCCAGCTTTTGGAAGCGTCCCCGGAGTACAAGCAAATGCTGGATCTGCTGCCGGAGGATGTGCGGCGGGCGTGGCGCTACGGTGACTGGAACGCCATGGCAGGCACGTTCTTCCCGGAGTTCCGCAAAGAAACCCATGTGATCGCGCCTTTTGTGCGTGTGCCTCGTGAGTGGAAAAAATACCGGTCGTTCGACTACGGCCTTGATATGTTCGCTTGCCTTTGGGTGGCGGTGGACTTTGAGGGGCGGGCCTATGTGTACCGGGAGGTACAGCAAAGCGGCTTGATCGTCAGCGAAGCGGCAAAGCTGGCAAATGCCCTGACCCCGCCGGAGGAACACATTGAGTTCACCATTGCCCCGCCGGATATGTGGAACCGGCAGAAGGACAGCGGGCGGAGCATGGCGGAGATCTTCGCACAGTACGGGTTGGGGCTGCTGAAGGCCAGCAACAACCGTGTTCAGGGCTGGATGGCCGTCAAGGAGCTGCTGAAGCCCATGAAGAGCGACACGGACCGGCCCGGACTGCTGGTGACGGAAAACTGCGTGGGCCTGATCCGCAACCTGCCCTCCATTCAGCATGACGAGAAAAACCCCTCGGACTGCGCCACGGAACCCCACGAAATTACTCATATCTGCGACGCTGCCCGGTATTTCTGTGTCACCCGCGTGTTGGGCGCGCAGAAAACCGTGGAAAAGATCGTGGACGATTTCGACGAGGGCGAGGACTACGATGACGTGATGACGGGCGGGGAGATGACCGCCGGTTATCTATCCTACGGATAAAGGAGGCCCGGACGATGGCTCAAATCACATCCAGCAACGATATTCAGGTGTTGAAGATCCGCCAGTTTTTGGGCCTGAACGAGAACCCGGACGGGGATACCAAGATCAAGAACGGCGAAATGAGCAAGATGCGGAACTTCCGTGTGACGCGGGAGAAGCACTTGCAGCTGCGCCCCGGCACCAATACGGTCCTGAACCTGAAAACAGCATGGGACGCATGGTGCGCGGAGAGCGGCCACACAGCCCCCACAGCAAACCCGGTTTTCTCCGGCGCGTGGGAGGGCGTGGTAGACAGCAAACAGCGGACCCTTGCCGCTTTCGGCGGGCTGATCTTCTCTCTGGACCCGGCGGCGGCAACAACCAAGGTTGTGGGCCAGTGTACACAGGCCCAGACCTCGTTCTTTGGCTTTTCCAACAAGGTTTACCTGCTGAACGGCCATGAATACATGAGCTGGGACGGCAAGGACAACAGCAGCTTTGCGGCGGTGGAGGGCTATATTCCCACGGTGATGAACGCCACCACGCCTGCGGGCGGTGGGTTTCTGCTGGAAAATGTGAACCGGCTGACGGGCAAGCGGAAGGTGCTGTATTCCCCGGACGGCAAAGAGACGGTTTTCCACATCCCGGAAAAGACGGTGGATGAGATCATCTCCGTGAAGATCGGGGACACGGCGCAGACCTACACCTCTGACCTGACGGCACGAACCTTCACCATTACCCCCGCCCCCGCTGCCGGAACCAACACACTGGAGCTGATCTACCGCAGCGGCAACGGAGAACGGGCGCAGGTAACGGGGATGCGTTTCTCCGAGCTTTACAACGGGCAGACGGACAGCCGCGTGTTTCTCTACGGAGACGGCACCAACAAGACCATTTACTCCGGTATTGATTCCGCCACCGGTAAGCCTTCGGCGGAATACTTCCCGGATCTGTACGAGGCGGAGGTTGGCGAGGCCAACACGCCTATCACCGGTATGGTGCGTCACTACGCACGGCTGGTGGTGTTCAAGCAGGACGCCACCTACTCTATGAGCTATTCCACGCTGGTAACGGCTACGGACGTCACCACGGCGGCGTTCTATGTGACCCCCGTCAACCGGCAGTTCGGCAATAAGGCTCCGGGGCAGGTGGACATTCTGGAGAATAACCCCCTGACGCTGGACGACCAGGCGGTGTATCGGTGGCGGAGCGTATCCACCAGCGGAAATATTACCTTTGACGAACGGAACGCGGAACGGATCTCCGACCGGGTAGAAGTGACGCTGCAAGGTTTTGACATGAAAGAGACCCGGACCTTCAACCGGAAATCGGCGCAGGAATACTGGTGGATGTACGGAGACAAGGCGCTGATTTTGAACTACGGCGCGGACGCATGGTATCTCTACACCGGATTGAGCTTCCGGGCCATGGTGGAGGTGGGACTGGAAACCTACGGCTTCCGGCCTGACGGCGGCGTGGTGCATCTTTCCCGGCAGTACCGGAACGATGACGGCAAGGACATTGACGCTTACGCCGCTACCGGCTCCATGGATTTTGACCGGGACTGGGTGCTGAAATACAGCCCGCTTATTTTCGTGGCGATCCAGCCGGAGAGCAACGCGCGGGTTCATGTGACGGTGGAGACCAACCGCCGCAGCGACTACCCGGAAAAAATCGTATCCTCCGGCCTTGCCGCCTTTGCCCATGCGGACTTCGCCCACTGGTCCTTCGGAACCAACCGAAAGCCGCAGGTGCGGCGGGTGAAGATGAAGGTGAAGAAGGCCACCTTCTACAAGCTGGTATTCAAGAGCAAATCGGCATCGTCTACCGCAACGGTTCTGGAGACGGACGTGCAGCTCCGCTATACCGGAAATGTGAAATAAAGGGGTGAACCCATGAGCAAACAGACGATGACCCCGGAGCGGGTCGGTAAGGAATACAACGCGGGCATCAGCTTCAACAGCGGTATTGACCTCTATGACTGCGTGGAGACCAACGAAAATTTCTTCATTGGGAAGCAGTGGGAGGGTGTGCAGAGCAACGGCCTCCCCACCCCCGTATTCAACTTTATGAAGCGGGTGGTGCTGTTCTCCGTGGCGAATATCTCCACGGACAACCTGAAGCTGTGGGCACGGGCCATGTCCTCCAGCGGAAAGCGGAACACGCAGACCTTGGAGTTGGTGGCTGATATTCTCAACGATCAGTTCGCGTCCATCTCTGAGCACAACAGTCTCGGCGGGCGCATCCGGGAGTATACCCGCAATGCCGCCGTGGACGGTGACGGCTGTATGTATACCTACTGGGACGATACGGCGGAGACCGGACAGTCCAGCAAGGGTGCCATCCGCACGGAGGTCTTGATGAACACGCAGGTTTTGTTCGGCAACCCCAACAACCGGGACGTGCAGAGCCAGCCCTACATCATTCTGGAGCGGCGGATGCTGCTGAGTGAGGCCCGGAAGCGGGCCAAGCGGTACGGCAAGGACCCGGACGAGATTCAGCCGGACAACAAGGACTGCGGAAACAACTACATGGATTCCATGAGCGGCAGCGGGAACAAGGTGACGGTGCTGCTCCGGCTGTGGAAGGATGACGAGACCGGCACCGTCCACGCCTACGAGTGCACCCGGCAGGCGGAGATCCGGGGCGATCTGGACCTCGGCATCAAGCTGTACCCCCTGACGTGGATGAACTGGGACTATGTGCAGGACTGCTACCACGGGCAGGCCATGATTACCGGCCTGCTTCCTAACCAGATCTTTGTGAACAAGCTGTTTGCCATGTCCATGATCTCGCTGATGACGCTGGCCTATCCGAAGGTGGTATACGATTCCACCAAGGTAGCCAAGTGGACAAACAAAATCGGCGGGGCCATTCCGGTAAACGGCAGTGTGGAGGGCGTGGCGAAAATCATTGACCCCGCCAGCATCTCCCCCCAGATCAGCCAGTTCATTGACATTGCCATCAGCTACACGCAGAAGTTCTTGGGCGCGTCGGACGTGGCGCTGGGCGATACTCGCCCGGACAACACCTCCGCTATCATCGCCTTGCAACGGGCGGCGGCAACGCCTATGGAGCTGACGAAACAGAACCTCTTGCAGAGCATTGAGGATCTGGGCCGCATCTACATGGAGTTCATGGGCGAATACTACGGAGAGCGGTATGTGGAGATCTCTAACCCCTATGACAACAGCAAATTGGTGGTTCCCTTTGACTTCTCCATCCTGAAGGAGATCCCCTTCACCATCGGGCTGGATGCTGGCGCAGCGTCTTATTGGAGCGAGATCGCCGCCATGCAGACCCTTGATAACCTGCTGATGCAGGGTAAGATCTCCACGGTGGAGTATCTGAAACGTCTGCCCGCCGGACAGATCACCGACAAGGAGGCGCTGATTCAAGCCCTCCAGCAGCAGGAACGTGCCATGATGGGTGGTCAGCCGGGAGCAGAGGGCGAACAGCCTGTCACCGAGGAGGAATCCGTCCCCATTCGGGGCGGGGCCGGATACGGCCAGTTGCAGCGGAAAATCAACGAGACCGGCGAAGTGCCGAAAACGGAGGTGTAACCTGTGGCGATTGAGAAATTCAACAAAAACATGGCGATCATTGCGGCGCTGGACGATGAGCCAAATGACGTTGGCGGTATGACTTCCGCCGAGCTGAAAAACAAGTTCGACGAGGGCGGCAAGGCTCTTCAGACCTACATGAACGAGACCCTGATCCCGGCGCTGGAAAATCTGGGTGTGGAAACGGCGGTGCTGCTGCCGCAGAACGAGGCCGGATTCAAGTATATCCGGCTAAACGCGGACAAGGTGCTGGAGGTCAGCACGGACGGTGAGACCTGGCAGGCAACCGGTTCTTCCGGTCACCTGATTATCGGCCCGGACGGACAGGCCCTCCCCCAGCGGAGCCGGATGCAGTTCACCAACGGCACGGTAAAGGATCAGAACGGCGTGACCGTGGTCACCGGCGTAAAGGGTGACAAGGGCGAAAAAGGCGACAAAGGCGATACCGGCGATACCGGAGCCACCGGCGCACAAGGTCCGGTGGGACCTGCCATCGTCCCCAGTGTGGACATTAACGGCGTTATGTCCTTTTCCCTGCAAAATGTAACGTCCCCGCCCCAGAGCGTGAACGTGCGCGGCCCCCAAGGCCCGCAGGGCGTACAGGGCGAGCAGGGCGCACAGGGCGCAAGAGGCCCGCAGGGTATCCAAGGCGTGGCCGGTGCGCAGGGTCCCAAGGGCGATCAGGGCGAGACCGGCCCTGCCGGTCCTACCGGCCCGCAGGGGCCGACCGGATTGCAGGGCGTTCAGGGTATTCAGGGTGATACCGGCCCCAAGGGTGCACCCGGCGACAAGGGCGAAACCGGACCCGCAGGCCCCCAAGGCCCAACCGGCGCACAAGGCCCAACCGGCGCTCCCGGCAAGGACGGAACCAGCCTCTACATTGAGGACGTCTATCCCACTCTGGCGGCGCTGCGAAAAGCAATACCCACCGGCAACGAGAAGATGTACATGGTGGAGGCGGACAAGGAGTGCTATATCTGGTCCGAGCTTGCTTCGGATTGGGTAAGCGTCGGCAAGCTGCAAGGCCCGGAAGGCGCGCAGGGTCCTGCCGGTGCGCAGGGCATCCAAGGCCCCAAGGGCGAAAAGGGCGACAAGGGTGACATTGGCCCCCAGGGCGAGCAAGGCATCCAAGGCCCCACCGGTCCGCAGGGTGAGGCAGGTGCCAAGGGCGCGACGGGTCCGCAGGGCCCGCAGGGCATTCAGGGCGTACAGGGTCCCCAGGGTGACGTTGGCCCGGAAGGTCCGCAAGGCCCCGCAGGTGTAAAGGGCACGGACGGCAAGAGCGCGTATCAGACCGCCGTGGAAGCCGGGTATTCCGGCACGGAGACGGCGTTCAACACGGCGCTGAAAGAGGTGCCGGGGCACATTGGCAACGGAGACATCCACGTGACCGCCGAACAGAAAGCCGCATGGAACGGCGCAGTCCGCTACGATGCGGCGCAAAACCTCACCGACGCGCAGAAGGCGCAGGCGAGGACGAACATCAACGCTGCTATTGGAGCTTTTAAGATTGAAATATTTGATAAAAAGGGCTGGTACCGCATTGTAACTTGTAACAGCGGTATCTCATCCGGTATTTTAACGTTGCAGCATAATTACGGAAGCGGCGGGCCAACCTCTCTTAAGTTTTTAGTAACTTTAGAGGGGTATAATCCTTCGTTGAAGTGCATCGATGTTAATGATTATGAGCCTCAGTTTACAAACGCACGCATAGTTAAAACTGGCAAAGATACTTTTGCCATTGATGTTTATTATGACATCAATTTTGAACATTATGTTTCTATTTGCTTTATCCGAACTGGCCGTGAAGGTGTTGCAATTCAGGCACTAAGCTATATTGCCGATAGCGACACCTTGCCGAATGGAGAGACTCTTTTGACTCCGGTGGAATATCTAAATCCTCCGATGAAACTGGGCATAGAATACCGCACCACGGAGCGTTATCTTGGCAAGCCGGTTTATGTCAAGCTGGTCGCTCTTGGAGAGGCCCCATCCACTAAGGGCACCAAGGAAATTTTCCCATTCGGCGAAGATTATAGCGCTGGAACCTATAACGTGTTTTCTGTCGATGCCCACATTTCCAACGCCCCAAATGACGAAGCAGGCTGGACAATTACCATGCCATATTTTGACAACGGTAACCTTACGGTCAATATAGTATTTTCTGGCAGGCGGATTGATTTTTATTCCAGTGGCATGGCAGGATATTATGGTTTCGCGCTGCTGAAATACACCAAAACCACGGACTGACCATGGAATATTGCGTGATATGCGGAGCCGTTGTGCCGGAGGGGCGGTGGGTTTGTCCCATCTGCGAGAGACAATGGCCTGAGTTTTAACTGCACGAAACCAAGTCGGACTTTTGACTTGCACGAAACCAAGTCGGAACTCTGGCACTGACGCGGACAAGCTCTGTGCGTCAGGAACCTAAAAAACCAATTGAACCCGGTTGAAGTTCAACCGAAAAAATGAAAGGGGTATACATTATGGAAAAGAAGTTTGCTGAGATCATCAACGAGGGCTGCAAGAGCGGCAAGACCATCGAGGTCATCAACAAGGAGCTGAAGGAGGCCGGTGCCAACTTCCACCTGGATTCCGATAGCGGCGTGGCCGGTTGGACGGAGGACGAAATGCGGAAGGGCTTCATCCAGACTGAGGACGACAGCAAGGACGCTCTGTACAAGATCGCCAGCGATGGCAAGCCCATCCGCTTTTCCCACAAGGCACCGGGCGGTGGGGTATACAGCACCTCCATTCCCGTGATGGATCGGGACAAAAGCCGTGCCGGTACTGTCATCACCGTGGATCGCTGGGAGCTGGCCTATGATAGTCTGGGCTACTGTTACGCACGGAGCTACCTGAGAAAATGAATGTGCGGTTTACACCGAAAGGAGGTACACCATGAACGCTTTACACATCAAAAATACGGTGTTGGCGGTGCTGGCTGTGGCTGGCTCCGCCATCGCCCAGGCACTGGGAGGCTGGGACGTGGCTCTCAAGGTTCTGATCTGCTTTATGGCGTTGGACTACGCCACGGGCTGGCTGGTGGCAGCGATCTGGCACAAGTCCGGCAAAAGCAAAACCGGGGCGCTGAGTTCCGACGCCGGGTTCAAGGGGCTGGCGAAGAAGTGCGTCATGCTGGCGCTGGTATGGATGGGGGCATTGTTGGATCAGGCCACATCCAGCGACTTTGCCCGTGACGCTGTTTGTATGTTTTTCATCGCCAACGAGGGACTGTCAATTTTGGAGAATACGGCAGTAATGGGGATCCCCTACCCCACCTTTATTAAAAATATGCTGGATGCCATTCGTCAGTCCAGCGATCAGGGGAAACAGAATACGGAGGCTCACACATGAGCACGAGAGCGGGCACCGTCCCGCTCTCCGACCTCCAATTTTTGAAGATCTATTTCAACCGAAAGCGTCTCCGCTCCACCACGGCCAACCTGAAAAAGATGCTGGCGGAGGCGGGCGGGGACGCTATCTGCAATGGCTCCATTTTCCTGCGGAACCAGACCCCGGCCTGTCATTTGAAGGCAGACGGAAAGGTTTACAAAGCCCCCAATTACCGGGCGTGGGCCATCAGCTGGGACACCCCGGCGGATTTTGGCGTGAAAACCGTGCCCAACGGGGACGCGAACTACATGGAGTGCGTCCACCTCATCATCGGCGGGAAGAAGATCTACCCCGTCACCTGCGGAACGGATATGCGCTACCGTGCGCCTCGGACGGCTATCGGCACCAAGAACGGGCGGTTCGCCTACTATGTGAGCAAGGCCCGGCGGACGCCGGAACAGCTCCGTGACCTGCTGGCTGCGTCCGGCTGGGACAATGCCATTATGATGGACGGCGGCGGGTCTACCTGCTTCATGGACAAGGACGGCAAGGGCTTTACCGGGGACGGACGGGTGATCCCGTTCTTCCTGGTGTGGAAAAAGAAAACCGGGGACGCGTGTGAGCCGGAAGGAGGGAAACCCATGGTAGAGATCAACGCCTATTCCAAGGCGAAGGACGGCAACAAGAAGCTGTCCACTCATTTTAAAGTGAAAGAATTTGCCTGCAAGGACGGCTCCGATGCCGTGCTGGTAGCGCCCCGGCTGGTGATGGTTTTGCAGAGCATCCGCAGTCACTTCGGCGCGGCTGTGACCATCAACAGCGGCTACCGCACACCCCAATACAACGCCAAGGTGGGCGGCGTGACGGACAGCCAGCACTGCTACGGCACAGCGGCTGACATTGTGGTACGGGGCAAGACCCCGGCGCAGGTGGCGGCTTATGCCCGACAGCTGATGCCCGATTGGGGCGGCGTGGGGGTTTATGACAGCTTTTGCCATATCGATGTGAGAGAGACTAAGGCTGACTGGAACGGATAAGGAGGGCCAAGTATGGCAGGTTACTACGATAAAAACAAGGACTACTCCAAGGAGCTTCAGCGAACGGACCTGTCGGCCTCCGAGCGGGACCGGCTGACCAAGGAGCGCGAGAATAAGATCGCTGACAAGTATGGCGGCAGAGAGCCCAACATGATCGGCTCCGACAAGACGTACAGCCAGACCTATGACAAGGGCGGCAACCGGCGTGACAACAGCAGTTCCGGCGGCAGCTCTCAGGAGACCTTCGGCGGGGTTTCTTACACCCGCAATGACAATGGCGGCGGCATCTATGGGATGCCCTCCAGCAATTCCGAGGTAAAGAATTACAAGCAGAACGGCGTGACCTACAGCGTAGGTGCGGACATGAGTCGCCGTCAGGATCTGGCGGGCAGGGCGCAGGTGTCCAACGGCTATACCGTGTTCTATGACGATGACGGCTACGCCTACAAGGCCGTGAAGGGCGTGGCGGACTACACCCCCCATCAGGACATCAACGCCGGGAACGGCAGTTACGGCAAAAGCGGTGCGTGGACGGACAATGAGATGATGTCCGCACTGGACCGCTCCAAGATTCAGGACATCCGCAACCGGCTCCAGCGGGGCGAGATCACCGGCGATCAGGCCAACCAGGCGGCAAACGCCATTCGCGCCGGATACGGCTACACCATTGATAAAAACGGCTATGTGACGGACAGCGGGGCATTGTCTGCCGCGAACGATCTGCGGCGGCGGCTGGGACTGGACAACAGCCCGGAAAGCGCGGAGCTGGCCTATTACCGCTATCTCATGGGAACGGATACCTCCCCCACCGCACAGGTCAACGGCAAGGTGCAGTCTTTCGGGGACTATCTGGCGGCGAATGGCGGCGCACAGGCCGGTACACCCGGCTACGGAACCCCGGCATACAGCCAGCAGCGGGTCACGGACATCAACGCAGGCGGTACGCCGTCCGGTAATCTCTCCACATCGCAGACCGGCATGAGCTTTGACATCGGGGACGGCAGCGACTATCTGAAGGAGCTGTACGCCAAAAAGGTAGCGGCGGAGCTGGCGGCCCTGAAATCCGCTTACGAGCAGAACACCGCCACACTGGATGCCAGCCGTGCGCAGATCGCGCCGGTGTATGACATTGCCCGAAACAGCGCGGCCAACCAGAATGCCCTGAGCCGTGGCGCGTTTCAGGAGATGGCGGTTGCCAACGGCCTGAACACCGGCACCACCGGACAGGCGGCGCTGGCACAGGACGTTGTGCTCCAGCAGAACCTCTCCCAGATCGACCGGGAACAGGCGGAAAAGACGGCGGCGATTGACCTCCAGCGGAGCCAGCTTGACACGGAGTACCGGAACGCCATTGCCAAGGCCGAGGCCACGGGAGACGCGGAGCTGGCAAATGCCCTGTACGAGGAATACGTCCGCCAGCAGAATCTCTACGCCAAGTACGGCGGGCAGACCGGCGGCTCCGGCTCCGGCAGCTCCGGCGGCAGCACCGTTGTAAAGCCGACGCTGACCGCCAGCCAGGTGCAGTCCGCCCTGAAAAACGGTATCGTGACGGATGACGTGATCTCCGCCTTCGATTACTACTACGGGCAGGGGGCCTATGATTCCCTGTACGGCACCGGCAAGCTGACGGCGGGCACTTTCAAGAAGGGCAGCCCCTCCCCCAAGAAGGGCAGCCCATCCCCCAAGAAGGGCAACCCCTCCCCCAAGAAGGGCAGCAGAACCGCCACCAAGACCAACAGCGCGGGCGTGACAGCCACCGGCTCCAACTACGCTACCATTGCCAAGAACTCCGCTGCGGGTGTATATGGACCCAGATACGGTGCGGAGATGAACAAGCTCCAAGCCATGTTCTCCCGTGGAGCCAACAACGCAGAGCTTGCCAGTGAAGTCAAGCGGGCCATGCAGGCTGGGGAAATCAACGAGGCCGGAGCAGAAACATTCGGAGCCCTGTTTGGGTGGTAAGCAGGAGGGACTATGAGCAGCATTGAAGATCGTCTGAACGCGGTGATTCGGAGCGGGGGCACGTCGACCCCGCCCCCAGCTCAGACTGCCAAGAAAGCGGCGCCCAACTCCATTTCCGAGCGCCTTGACAAGGTGATCGCGTCCGGGAAGGGGCAGCCGTCCGTATATCAGGCACCTACTTCCACCACCAAAAACGACCTTGGCAGCCGGACCAAAAACATTGTGACTGGTGCGGTGAAGTCCACCGGCTCCGCCTACGCGAATCTAGGCGGTGTACTGGCAGAGGGGGCCGGGTATCTGAACACCCGCATTGCCAACCAAAACGCCGGGGAATCCCTGCAAAGCGACCATGACGCGGTGAAGCGGTATGAAAAGATGCTCCGGGATGTGAAGTGGGCCAACGGCAAGGCCATGACGGCGGCGGACGTGAAGCAGGTGCAGGGCTATCTTGCCAGCGCCAAGCGGCGGATCGCGGCCCACGAGGGCTACACCAAGGCGGTGGAGCGGTCCGACAAGGCGGTGGCGGACAAGGCGTATCAGAAGGCGGACCGCCTGTCCCAAAGCTCCGCCGCAGACGTGGCACAGGCCAAGGAAGGGCTGGGTCCGGTGGGTCAGTTCGCCGTGGATCTGGGTGTACAGGGCGTGCAGATGGCGGGGGACGTGGCGGCCAGCGCCGTGATCCCCGGAGCCGGTCTTGCCCTGATGACGGCCCGTTCCGCCGGGAGCAGCGCTCAACGGGCCAGACAGGCCGGGGCCACCTATGGCAAGCAGCTTGCCTACGGACTGGGGAGCGGCGCTTTGAGCCTTGCCACGGAGAAGATCAGCAACGTGGCAAGCCCCTTCAAGAAGGCGTTCGGCGGCGGCGTTCTGGACAACGCCATCAGCGGTGCGCTTGCCAAGATGAACAACAGCACGGCAGGCCGTGTGGCTCTCTCCATGATCTCCGAGGGCGGTGAGGAATTTATCGAGGATATTTTCCAGCCCGTTTTGCAGCGGGCCACCTATGACCCCTCTGCCCGGTTCGATCTCAGCGATGCGCTGTATGACGCGGCGGTGGGCGCTGCCATGGGCGGCATCGGCGCAGGCGCTGACGTCATCCGACAGCGTGGAAATGGTCAGGCGGACGCACAGCCCACGCAGGAGGTACGCCCGGAGGTGCGGGAGGGTACTTATACCCCCACCCCCGCAAACGCCGCAGAGGGCACGCAAAATGCCGTCCCCGGTGTGGAGGCGGCGTCGAAATACGATCCAATTCAGGCTGCGGCAATCCGGCACGAGGGAAAGACATTCCGGAATCTGGTTGCTGGATTTGATACGACTGTGACAGATTTCTTTCAACGGTGGAAGAATGGGCGGAGCAACACTTCCACAGAGAAATTGGAAAAGCTGTATTTAGGGAAGATCTCTGAGACAGCAAGACAACAGGCATCCAATATTCTCGGCTATGATCTGAGCTCCCGCGATATGATCGTTACCAATGACGATGTGAAGCATATCGTTAGTTCCCACGGGAAGGCTGATGCAGAGGTTCAGAGAGGGAATCTGCCGCTCGCACAGTGGGCGATTGAAGCAATTCCAGATGTAGTTACAAACCCGGACACGGTCAGCCCAGGTGACATTCAAGCCGGTGGTAAACACCCCGGGAAGCGCGGGCTGCTGTTCAGCAAATCACTTCCCAATGGAACAGTTGTAACCATTCAATTCGACAATAAGGGCCGCAATACTATGGAATTGACCACCATGTATGTGAAAAAAGCGGCCCCCACCACTCAGGCGTTCAACGTGGAGAATACCTCCTCGCAACTTACGGCCAAGCCGGTTCCTGAATCAATGGGTTCCGCTTCGGTTGAGGGTACGCGTCCCCTCAATGCTAATGATAGCATAGCACAGGGGGCGGAAAATGTCAAGAACGGTGGAAACCGGGACATTCTCTCTGAGGTTCTGTTTGGGAAGAGGCGGGCGGACCTGAATACCATGACGCCGGAGCAGCAAAACGCCATATATCAGGCCAATGAAGCCGGAACCGTGGGCATGGACGCCACCGGCAAGGTGTTCCAGATCGACCCGGAGCAGCACATCGACCGGCGGCGGATGGAGACGGTGGGCGGCAGAGACGTGAACGCCTTCCAGTTCGACCACCCGGAGCTGCACCGCTATTACCAGGAAGCGGCCAACGCCCTGATCGCGGACGCGGACCTCTCCCTCCAGCAGCCCATGAGCCGCCGTTATGAGCGAACCATGGAGGGCAACGCCGTCCAACAGGCGGCACAGACCTCGCCCCATCTGCGGCAGGCCATGGACGAAACCGGTCTTACCCGTGACGCCATTATCGACGCAGCTCAGCGGATCATCACCGATCAGGGGCAAGAGAACGTGGCGGCGGCCAAGCGGGTGGAGCTGATTCTGGACGATATGCTCTCTCACGGCTACACCACCATGACCGGCGAACAGGTTGGACCCAACAGCGGGTATCTCACCGCCAAGCAGAGCATTTTGGGCGCGGGCGAGCAGGCGCGGGGCCGCGGTTTGGACGATGTGGATGCTTTCGACACGCCGGGTGACGCCAAGGCCGGGACGGTGAACACGCCCTTTGACACCATGCAGGCCAAGAGTGAGGAGTTTTACCCGGTCAACCCCAACAGCGCCCAGCGCATCCAGGCAGAACAGAGGCGGGCACCCTCCGAGGTCCCCGTTGTGAACCCTGACACCGGGCGGAATGTGGAGAAAACGGTCTCCACCATTCTCAATAGCCCCCTCACCTCCCCGGAAATGGCAACCGTGTATGAAAACGCCATTGCAGGCGGCGCGTTCGACTATGACGTGGTGACGGACCGGGGCGCCGTGCAGCAGGCGCAGGCCAAGATCGCGCGGGACGGCTGGCGCGAGGTGGCGAACAGCTTCATTGCCAAGGCGGAGCTGGGACAGCGGATCACCAAGGCGGACACCGCCGAGGCTATCAGCGCCTATAACCTTGCCATTTCCGAAGGAGACCACAAGGCCGCCTTTGATCTGGCAGCGGCCATTGCGGACGCGGCCCATGACAGCGCACAGATGGTACAGGCCATGAACCTGATGAACCGGCTGACGCCGGAGGGCCGTTTGCTGACGCTGCGGCGGCTGGTAGACCGGATGAATGACCGGGCGGCACGGCAGAACCGGGCACCCCGGCAGAGCACCCCCGACAGCGGAGACGTGGAAAGCGCACGGGTGGACTACATCGACAAGGTGACGGGTTTCACCCTCTCTGACGAGCTGGCCACCAACTACCTGATGGCAGAGACGGACGCGGAGCGGGCGGCGGCGTGGGACGCCATTACAACGTCCATTGCAGACCAGATCCCCAGCACGTTCCGGGAGAAGGCCAATTTCTGGCGGTACACCTCCATGCTGACCAACCCCACCACCCACATCCGCAACATCATGGGCAATGCTATTCAGATGGGCGCGCGGAAGATCAAGGACGGCATCGGAACCGCAATCGAGCGGGCGGTCATCAAGGACCCCTCTCAGCGGACAAAGGCCGTAAATGTTGACAAGGATCTGAAAGCCTTTGCCAAGGGCCAGTATGAGACGGACCAGAACGCGGCTATGGGCAGCGGGAAGTATTCCGACGCCACGGCGGCAGGCATTGAGCGGGAGATCCAGAGTAAGCGGAAGATGTTCAAGGGGGAGGATGTTCTCTCCCGTGCCGTACAGGGCATCGGAGATCTGAACAGCCGCGCCCTTGATTATGAGGACGTGATCTTCAACCGGGGCGCGTATGTGGACAGCTTCGCCCAAGCGCTGCAAGCCAAGGGGGTCACGGCGGCAGAGGCCCACGCGGGCACCAGAGCCGCAGACGTGGAGGCGGCGCGGGCCTACGCCATTGAGGAAGCGCAGAAGGCTACCTACCGCAACACCACGGCGCTTTCCGAGGCGCTGTCCAAGATGGGGCGGTATCAGGGGGACAATCAGGTATTGAGGGCCGCATCTTTCGCGGCAGATGCCTTCCTCCCCTTCCGCAAGACTCCGGCCAACATCCTGACCACGGGTCTTGATTACAGCCCTGTGGGGCTTGCCAAGGGCATCAAAGAAGCCATGTTTGACGTGAAGTCCGGGAAATGCACGGCGGCGGACGCCGTGGATTCCATTGCATCCGGTCTTACCGGAACCGGGATTCTGGCGCTGGGTGCATACATGGTAGCACAAGGACTCTTTGGGGCTACCCTTCATGTCCGGGCCGGTGACGATGATAAGGAGGAAGCCTTTGAGAAGTCCATGGGCGGACAGGATTATGCCATCCAGATTGGGGACAAGTCCTACACGCTGGACTGGATGACCCCGGCGGCAATGCCCCTGTTTGCGGGCGCTGCCATCATGGAATCCGTTCGAAAGGGCGGCGGCACCTTCGACGCGCTGGTGGATTCTCTGCTGGGGATGCAGGACGTGGTGCTGGAAACCTCCATGCTGTCCTCCCTGAATGACCTGATTTCCTATTGGAGCTACGCTGACAACAAGGTTGGCTATCTGCTTGACCGAGCAGCCAGCAGCTACGCCGGACAGTATATCCCCACCATCGGCAGCAAGGCTGCGTCCGTATTTGATGATACGGTGCGCAAAAGCTATGTGGAAAAGGGTTCCGGACAGGTAGCCTCTGACGTGAATTATTTCTTGCAGGGGGCGGCGAAGAAAGTCCCCGGCGCACGGAATCAGCTTCAACCCATGGTGGATATGTGGGGCAACGAGGTCTCCAACGGCTCCGCGCCGGAGCGGGTGTTTCAGTCTTTCCTCTCCCCCGGCTTCCTGAAGGCGCAGGACAACAGCCCTGCCACGCAGGAGATCCGGCGGCTGGCGAAGGCCACCGGAGACAGCACCGTTTATCCGGCGGCGGCGGAGAAGTCCTATACGGTGAAGGGTGAGACCCGGACCATGACCGGCGAGGAATACACCCGGTACGCCAAGGCCATGGGCCAGACGCGGAAGGAGCTGGTGGAAGCGGCGGTGAAGCTGCCCGCCTATAAGTCCATGAGCGACAGCGAAAAGTCTGACTACATCCAGAACGTGTATAAATATGCGCGTGAGACGGCCCGTCAGCAGGTGGACCCCAAGTATGAGCCCAGCGCCAAGTGGATTGAGAACGCCAAAACGTCCAAGCGGGACATCGGCGTATCCACCGGGGAATTTCTGGCCCTGTACCAACAGTACGGCAGCGAGAAAATGAGCGGGAAAGCCTACGAGAAGGTAAAGCAGGCGCATGATTCCGGTCTTTCCCCCAAAGAATATTTCTCCCTGAAGGACAGGGCCGACGCGGACGGAAACGGAAAAGTTAACAAGGCGGAGGCCAGCGCGGCCCTTTCCGGTCAGGAGCACCGGGCGGACCTGTGGGACATTATTTGCACCACCAACGCCAAGAACCCCTATAAGTAAGAAAACACCCTCGCCAGATGGCGAGGGTGTTTTGTTTGGCTTTTACATCATGGACAGGAGCGCTTTCACATGGGCGGCGCGGTCCAGCATCCGCTCATGCTCCCAGTCCCAGACGGCCTGCATGGCCTCCGTGGGATGGAGACCGGCGTCCTTCGCCTTTTCGATATGGCGAACGGCCATTTCGTGGAGCTTATTGGCATGGCCCAGCTCCTGACGGCTGAGGTCGGCGTAGGTGTTGGCGTCCTCCGGGCTGTCCTCGGTGTGCTTGGCAGCCTCCCGGGCGTACTTCTCGGCATCGTCCAGTTCCTCCCGGATCTCTTCGGCCAAGTGTCTGATCTCGTGCATAAAATCCTCCTAACTCTGCTTGATGAGGGTGTAGAGCTTGTCCACATCCGTTTCATTCAGCGTGACGTTCCCGATCAGGGGGATATTGGTGGTGACGGGGCCTTTGGCGGCTTCGGTTTTCAGGCAGGCGTAGATCTTGTCAATATCTACGTTCCCCGCCTCGTCAAAGACGCCGAGGGCCTTCATGGCGGGATGCTCCCGGAAAGCAGAAAAGCTGGCGTCCAGATTGCCAAGGGCCATAGCAGCCCCGGCACCGACCGCCCATTTCTGCCAGCCGGTGAGCTTGCCGGTAAATTCTTCATCCACATAGCGGGCAGCGCCCTGCTTGATCTGATCCAATGTTACCATAGATTCCTCCAATGACGGGAGAGAGGGGCGCTATGCCCCTCTCTTCTTCCCTCTGCGTCTCTTAGCAGCCGCAGCCGCAGGTGGAGACGGGGAGGGGGTTATAGGTGGACTGGGGCGTGGTGCCGGTGCCGGTGGTGATGTCCGCAACCATTTTGGGATAAAAGGTGGCGTTGGTGTAGGTGACAATGGTGTTGTCAGCGCACTTCCGCTCGTCCCGCTCCCGGGAAATGGCCCCGCACAGCTCGTTCTTGCAGCAGTCCACGCGCTCCTGCAACAGCTGGAAGCTGTCCTTGGTGGCCTGATTGTTGACCGCCTGAGAAGCCAGCACACCCTGCACCTCGCCCAGCTTGCCGTCGATGTACTTGTACATCTCCAGCATCTTCTGGTCCTGGTAGGTGTTGGCATCCCGCAGGGCAATGTCGCTGCGGAGCTTGGCGTTCTCCTGCACCATGGACAGCTCGTAGCGGTTGACCGTGTGGTTCTCGCTGCATCCGGCCTCCGCCGCCATACCAGCGGCAAAGGGGATGACGCGATTGCCCAGCAGCATCCCGCCGAGACCGCCCAAAGAGTTCAGGACGCCCAAAGACAGACCGGCAATGCCGGTGCCGAGAGCGGTGCCTGCGACGCCCTTGCTTGCAAATTCAGCCATAGAGAGATTCCTCCTTCTCTAAAAATACACCCCCTGTTTCCGCGCGCAAAACAAGCGGTGCTCTATGGTTACCGTACCACAGGACACCGCTTGTCATGGTCTAAGGATGTTTTTTGTTTGGGCGGGAGATGCCTGCTTTATCCCGGATGGAGTGCAGACAGGCGTTCACGGAGGAACGGGACAGATACAGCTCTGCCGCCGCATCCTCGATCGCCCAGCCACGGCGGCAAACCAGATTGAACACGCGCCGCTCCCGGTCGGTGAGATAGCGGCACTGCTCCATCTTTTGGAGCTGCTGGACGGTGTATCGGTATTTCATATTGGGCCTCCTTTATGAAGTGCCCCTCCCCTTTGATCTACCGATGCAGGGGATCAGGACCCCTGCGCGTCTATCATGGCTAACAGCTTTTCCAGATCGTAAAAATTCCGAGGGTTCAGCCCGGTTTCCCGCTGAATAAGCCGAAAGCGGTAGCGGATGGAGTTATAGTGCAGGTAAACCGCATTGCCGGTCTCCCTTACGTTCATGTTGTGCGCTGCATAGGTTTTCAGCAGTTTTTTGTCCCGATCCTCCATAGCTTACCTCCTTTTGTTGCATTGGGCGGCTGGCGGTCAGCCGTCCGCACTGGGTTTTCGCTCGCCAATGCTGCAAAAGCCATCTGGCGGCATTGGTTCGTATGTTTCCCAGCAGATGGGGACATCTCCGGTTCCAGGTCCCCAATCTTTACAGTCCTTACAGCGAAGTACCTGCACCACATCGGCGGCAGGCAGCTTTCCGATAGCAATTTCAGCTTCACACAACTTACGATACATTGCGTGTTCAAAGCCTTTGAATGGCTTAAACTGCTGAAATTCGTTCTCTAATTCGATCAGCAGATTGACCACTTTGCGTTTCTCGATGTACTCATCCATCTTACTTTCCACCCAACAAGTACAGTTTCAGCCACAGGGGGATGTCGGCAGTCAAAATGCTTTTGAAATAAAACACGATAAACGCAATGCCAGCGGCTATGACCACCGTCCAAAAGGCTATCATCAGCCAGTCCTTCAGCTTCATTCAGCACCTCCATCCATCTTTGCTCCGCAGTTGGGGCAGTAATCCGACAACAATTCAAACCCATTTACAAGCACTTGCGCCGCATCGTGGCAAACAGAGCACTCGTGCCTGTCTGGTGACGGAACAAAGTTTCCTGCTTCCTCCCACGAAATCCACCGCCCATGCACCACCGGGGCCACGTCGGCGGCGGGCAGGGCCTCAATATACTGCGACGGCTCAAGCCCTTTTGCCCACGCGTGCTTTGCGGCTTCAATCGCCGCACTGCGCTCAATGTATTCAGCCATGATCAGCACCTCCATCATGCACCGTTGTGTACTTCCAAATCAGCGTGTTCAACTTTCTCAGCCCCTCCATGGTGATTAGGTCCTGCGCGCACAGCTCGTCCCGCAGGCGCTCCAGTGCTTCGATTGGGGCCACGTCGGCGGCAGAAATGCGAATGACATCCGCTTTCAGACAGTCAAGCATCCGATTTTGTGCAGGGCTTCGGCATGGGCTGCGCTGTCCCTGCACAGCTCTAAGCACTGCTTCCCGCTTAATATATTCAGCCATGGTCAGCCCTCCTGTTCCATGCTCTTGCCGCCGCACCTTTAGGTTTGTATGCCGCAGTCATTGGTTTGCACGGACAATTTACGTTTGAGCATATAATGTACTCTTTGCCGTCCGACAAACATTCCCGGACGGGACGCCTGCCGCAAAACGGGCACGGTTTTAAGTCATTCATCCTTCATCGCCTCCACATAGCACCAGCTTTGGGGCGGGCGCTTAATGTTACTGCCAAATTTTTTGCAGCCTGTGCATTCCCATGTGTATTCTGCATGGCAAGAATCGCACGGGTCAGTTGCACGCTGGAACTCGCTTAGTTCTCGCAACTGGTCATAGATCAGCAGGTCGGAGATATGCCAGCCGTAGCCCTGGCAATGTCCAAGATAGCCGTGCAACTCATCGTCTGTCATAGCCACACACAGGCCACACTTTTCTTCGGCAGCTTGCTTGTAAACGGATAGGCCCCCGGCCTTAAAAAGAAAATCCGTACTATCCTTGTCAATCTTGTAAATCCGGTCACAGGTAAACTCCCCAATGACCTTGCCGCCGCCGTAAAACTGTGGCCTTGGATAGTCCGTCGCAATGAAGTCCTCGTGCGGATATTTTGGCAGCGTGCAGTAGATGTAGCACTTAAACGGCGTTTCCATCTTCGGCTTGGTCTTGCGGACTTCGATGGTCTTTTCGCCGTTGGCGATCTTCTCCACCCACTTAGGGCGGATGCTGATAAGTACGGCTTTACTCATCCTTCATCGCCTCCAATGCTTTCTCCGCCTTTTCGGAAGTGTTCAGCCATGCTAAAATATCCGAATAGTCCTCTGAAAACTCTAACTCGTCCTCAAACCCAAGATTTTTGTACATTAACCTGCAAAATTCTTTTTGGTTGTCGTATAACAGTTTCGCTAACTGCTGATTTGTCGCGGCTCGTATACGGTCTGCATTGGTCAACGCTTTGGTAAATGGCAGCACCACCAGCCGACCGTCTCTGTCGGCCTCGGCCAGCTCGCGCAGGCGGGTGTAACCTCCGCCGATGCTGTTTAACGCATCCATCATTGCGCACCACTCGAACTTCATACTGAGGACTTCCTCCGGCGTCAGCTCCGTTTCCTCGTAGGCGGCAAGGCGATCCTTGAGGCGATTGCGGCAGTACAGCGCGGTGCAGTCAACCATCGGCTTACCATGCTTACCCGTCCAATCCGCTTCGCACTTCTGGAAGTCCATCATTGCCTGTCCATCGGTGTCGTACTTCGTCAGTCGTTCCATCACATTCCCTCCATTTTTTGCTTCACTCGGTAGCATAGTTTTCCGCACCGTTCACAGACTGCGTAATTTGTGTGGTACTTCCCGCCGTGCCGGTCGCTTCGGCGGCGCGCCACCTGAACATACGCATACTTGTTCAGCTTGTGCAGGCCAATGCGGCAAAAAAGAGGCTTTTTCATAGATTTACCTCCGGCGGTTCCGGCAGTGGCGCCCAGTGGGTAATCGGCACGGCGACCTCTGTATCGCAATCTTCCAGACTGCCCTCCCACCAAAAACAGCCGTAATCTGTCCACACAGCAGTTCCGTCCGGGTGGTATTTCCCATCATTACTGGCAATGTAGTTAATAAGGACAGGCACTCCATTTTCCGGCAGCCGCTCCTCCACCGGGATCCAGTGGGGCACCTGCCCCCACAGTTTCTCAATTTCTTTCGCCTGCGCTTCGATCCGGTCAGCCGCCTTCACCAGATCATCGCCCAGCGTGATCGGCGTTTCCCACTCATTTGCCCGCGCCCATTCCGCGTGCTCACGCAGCGAATTTACGAGGTTTGTATCTCTCATAGTTCCTCCCCCAATCTCCAATCATCGTTCCGCACCTGAAAAGCGTCGCCCAGCTGCACGGTGTCCGGGTAATTGTGCTGTGTGGTTTGGATAGCGTATTTGTCAATCTCGGTTGCGTAGTAGGCGGTGATCTCCGCGCCCAGCTTGTCCAGCGCGATATGCCCGCAGCTCATGCCGTCGTACATAGAAAGCACTTCCACCGGCTCCTCCGTCAGCCCGGTAAAATGGCTCATGATATGGACGATCACGTCCACCGTCCAGCCGTTGCCCAGCATTTTGTATGCCTGAGTGTCGCTCACCGGGAAAACATACTCCTCCGGCACGGTCTGGAGGCGTTTACATTCCGTCACGGTCAACTTGCGAATAATGTAAAAGCCGTCGGCCAGTTTGATGGGGTACTCCTCGCCTTTGATGGCGATTTTCCCATTTCTAACCTCGTAAACAGGCACCGACTTTCCCGCAGCCGTAACTACAAGTATGCTTTTCGGCCCCGTTGCCATCCCGACAGGCATCGCCACGCACGTTTTCCGATCCACGGCATTCCCCACCAGGTTGCGGATCCCGTCTTTGTAGTAGGTAGCCCGCAGACATTGCGCTTTCCCCTCGGCGGTTTCATTTACCGGCACCGGCACGGCATAAAGCCCGGTTTTCGCCCCCACGCCGCCGCCCTGTCCGCACAGGGTCACGGCCTTGCCGTCCGGGCTGTAAACACGGTATTGCTGGCTGTCGAAGTCTGTGTTCTTAGCCTTACTCTCGATGGTGCCGATTCTGACCGGCTCCGCCACGCCCATATAGCCAAAATGCCCATTCGTTTCTATGTGTCGCAAAACATTTGACACACCCTGTTTTGTCGCCGCGCTCGCTCTCAATGTGTACGCTTTCTCGTGCCACGTCACAGCACCGCTTTCCAAAATGTCCCGCAGGAGGATCCCACGGTCCGCCGGCTGCTCCACTGCCACTTGGCTGTATGTACCGTCCGGCTCACGCTTTCCCACCCAGTAAAGCCGCTGGCGGTTCTGCGCCGATACCAGTGCGGAGTTGATAAGCACGGGTTCCACGCCCAGCTCCTTGCTGATTTGTGCCTTGATGGCCGGTGCCATGCTTTTGTTATTTTCGTACAGGAAAAAATCCGGCTGGTACTTATCCCGTGCGATACGATAATTCAAGAACAGTTCCCAGCCGATGCCGCTGGCCTCTGTCTCGCGGTTCTTCGTCTGCGCGATGCTCCAATGTGTGCAGGGGCTTCCACCGATCAACACTTTCATACGTCCTCCACCTCCGCAAGCCAGAATTTCTTCCGGCACTCCTGGCAAGGAATCCCCTCGCATTTGCCCGCCAGCTTGACGTCGAGGTCGCAAGGGCTGACTATCGGTAACCCATTCGCTTTTTTAACACGTGCGTACGGGAACAGCTTCAAGAACTCGCTCTGGCGGGTTTTGATAGGGTGCTCGGCGGCCCACTGCTCGACTTGACTAACGAGTGATATTGGTTCAATATGTGCGATATTAAGTTCTTCACCGTAATAATCCGGGTTGCTTTTACTGCGTTTTTTCAGTTGTTCCAAAAACTCCACCGCATCCATCATTCTGCCTCCTCAATAATGACCTCCACGCGGGAGGCTCCGGTTGTCTGATACTTCCGCACCGTTAAAGCTGCGATTGCGCTATCATCGTTGTAAGCGTGGCCGTTCAGCGCATCCAAGATGGCCTTCGCCACGTTGTCAACATCCGGGCGCTTGATGTGGGGCGTCCCGTCCATCGCAGCGGCTTTTTTCTTTGACGTGCTTCTCGGCACCGTAAAGAACGCCGTGACAATGGCTTTCAGCGGCACACCCGCCGCAAAGCCCTTTCCGCTCTGGTACTGCCAGCACTGCACTACCTTGTCCTCGTACTCCCGCGTTTTCTGCGGGGTATGTGCGTGGCCGTCCTTCGTAAACCGTGGACGGCCCTTGCCTACCGGAATACCGGAAACGGTAAATTCAATCTTCATCAGGCTTTTCCTCGCTCCCTGTCAGGATCAGGTCACCATAGCAGACCTCTCCATCCCGCAGTTCTGTGCAGCGGATCGTTTTATCACAATCTTTGCTGGTGCGATAAATGGATATCCCTGCAAAAATCCGTTTTTTGACGCTGATAAAAGCCCCAGCCTTGATGCCACAGCCAGCCTTGATGCCACAGCCAGCCTTGATGCCCCAGC